>BBPD01000815.1_pt2 | contig 42847 bp, 39 predicted proteins | sample 1344911 | NCBI WGS metagenome assembly BBPD01 (sample SAMD00019088, study PRJDB2971) | groundwater metagenome | biome: freshwater biome; feature: mineral spring; material: ground water | place: USA: CA, Sonoma | collected 2011-09 | depth surface m
GGTGATGATGTCCATCAGCCACAGCCCGATCGGCTCGGCCTGCACCCAGAAGAACCAGATCAGGAAGCCGCCCAAAATGGCGCCCATGTTGTTGCCCGAGCCGCCCACGATCACCATGACCCAGATCAAAAAGGTAAAGCGCAGCGGGTTGTAGGCGTTCGGGGTGAACTGGCCATCTATGGTCACCAGCATGGCACCGGCCACGCCGACGATGGCCGAACCCAGCACGAACACCTGCAGGTGGCGGCCGGTCACGTCTTTGCCCATGGCTTCGGCGGCGGTTTCGTTGTCGCGGATGGCACGCATCATACGACCCCAAGGCGAGTCGATGGCCGTCTGGGCCAACCAAAACAGCAGCAGCAGCACCCCCAGCGCCAGCCCCAGATAGCCCAGCTTGACGATGTACGAGGCCAAGTCCGGCACCTCGATGCTCAGGCGCAGCGCCCACTCTTGCAGCCAGGCGGTTTGCTGCAGGTCGATCTCTTGCGGCAGCGGGCGCGGCAGGCCGTTGACGTTGTTCACGCCGCGGGTGAGCCACTCCTCGAAGCGCAGCAGCGAGAGGATGATCTCGGCAATGCCCAGCGTGGCAATGGCCAGGTAGTCGGAGCGCAGGCCGAGCGTGATCTTGCCTATCATCCACGCCGCCCCGGCCGCGAACAGGCCGCCCACCACCCACGAAAGCATGATCGGCAGCCCGAGCCCGCCGAGGTAACCGGTGGCGGCCGGGTTGACGGCTTCGATCAGCTCCACCGCCGGGTCGAAGAAATGCCTGGTGATGAAGTAGCCGCCCAACAAAATCACCGCCATGGCCCACATGCGCGCGCGCCCGCGCTTCATGCGCTTATAGACCAGCAGCGCCACCAGCAGCGTGGCCAGCGAGAGCAAAATCGACGTGATGATGCCCGAGCCGCCGGCCTGCCAGGCCTCGGGGGTGGGCGGCATGGAGACCAGCACGGCAGCGATGCCGCCGAGCGCGGCAAAGCCCATGAGCCCGACGTTGAACAGCCCGGCGTAGCCCCATTGCACGTTCAGCCCCAGCGCCATGATGGCCCCGATGACGCAGTAGATCATGATGGTCAGCGCCAGCGACCAGCTTTGCATGACACCCACCAGCACCAGCGCCAGCGCCATCAGGCCAAACAAGAACGGCGCGTTGGCCTTGTGATTGATCCAGGCATTCATACCGATTTACCTCCGAACAGGCCGGTTGGCCGGATCAGCAACACCAGCACCAAAATGACGAACGAAACCGCAAACTTGTAGTCGGTTGAGAGCAGTTGCATCAGGCCCTCGGGCTCCCAGGCTTCGGGGCCAAGGTAGTCGAACACGCGCCGCCAGGCGTAGGTGAGCAGCACCTCGGAGAAAGCCACGATGAAGCCACCCGCAATCGCCCCCAGCGGGCTGCCCAGCCCGCCGACGATGGCCGCGGCAAAGATCGGCAGCAGCAACTGGAAGTAGGTGAAGGGCCTAAAGCCCTTGTCGAGCCCGTACAGCACCCCGGCCACGGTGGCCAGCGCCGCGGCCAGCACCCAGGTGATGAGCACCACCCGCTCCGGGTTGATGCCCGAGAGCAGCGCCAGGTTTTCGTTGTCGGAGTAGGCGCGCATCGACTTGCCGGTGCGGCTGCGCTCCAAAAACCAGAACAGCGCCACGACAATCAACACCGCCGAGACCAGCGTGAGCGCCTGGCTGGTGCGCAAGGCGATGCCCTGCTCCAGCCCGGTGAAGTCGCGAAACTGCGCCACGGTGAAGATGAAGCGCTCGCCGTCGGTAAAGTGCTGCTCGCCCGGCCCGATGACGAAGCGCACGATGCCGTTGAGCAGGAACATCACCCCCACGGAGCAGATCAGGAACACCACCGCCGGCGCTTTTTTGACCCGGTGGTAGCGATAGACCCAGCGGTCTGAGAGCAGCACGAAGCCGATGGTGACCAGCACCGCCACCGGAATCGCCAGCAGCGCCGTGGGCAAAAAGCCCAGGCTCACGCCTTGCGATTGCAGCCACCAGGTGAACAAAATGGCGATCATGGTGCCAAAGGCCATGGTGTCGCCGTGGGCGAAATTGGAAAAGCGCAAAATGCCATAGACCAGCGTCACGCCCAGCGCACCCAGCGCGAGCTGGCTGCCGTAGGCGGCTGCGGGCAGCAGCACGAAGTTGGTGAACATCGCCAAGGCGTTGAAAATATCTTCCATGGCTGCTCAGCCTCCGAGGAAAGAGCGACGGACTTCGGGGTTGGCCATCAAGGCCGCGCCGCTGTCGGTGAAGCGGTTGCTGCCCTGCACCAGCACATAGCCTTTGTCGGCAATGTTCAGGGCCTGGCGGGCGTTTTGCTCGACCATTAAAATGGCGATGCCGCTGCGCGCGATTTCGATGATGCGGTCGAACAACTCGTCCATCACGATCGGCGACACACCGGCGGTGGGCTCATCGAGCATCAGCACCTGGGGCTGCGTCATCAGGGCGCGGCCTACCGCCACCTGCTGGCGCTGCCCGCCCGAAAGCTGGCCTGCGGGCTGGCGGCGCTTTTCTTTGAGCACCGGAAACAGCGCATAAACCTGCTCCAGCGAGTTGCGGATGTCGTCGCGCCGGATGAAGGCCCCCATTTCCAGGTTTTCTTCCACGCTCATGGAGGTGAACACATTGTGCGTCTGCGGCACAAAGCCCATGCCCGCGAGCACGCGCTGCTGCGGGCTGAGCGCCGTGATGTCGGTGCCCTTGAAGCGCACCTGGCCGTGGCGCAAGTTGAGCATGCCAAAAATCGCCTTCATGGCGGTCGATTTGCCCGCCCCGTTGGGCCCGACGATGACGGCAATTTCACCCTGTTCGACCGCGATGGTGCAGCCGTTGAGGATGTCGCTGCCGCCGTAGCCGCCGGTCATGTTTTCGCCGATGAGAAAGCTCATTGGACTGCCCCCGGTTTGTTTTTCAGGCCGCGGCCCAGGTAGGCTTCGATCACCTGCTCATTGGCGATCACTTCGGCGGCGCTGCCACGCGCCAGCACCCGGCCTTCGGCCATCACGATCACCGGGTCGCACAGGCGGCCGATGAAATCCATGTCGTGCTCGATCATGCAAAAGGTGTAGCCGCGCTCGCGATTCAGGCGCACGATTGCATCGCCCAAGGTGTTGAGCAGGGTGCGGTTCACGCCAGCCCCGACTTCATCCAAAAAGACGATCTTGGCCTCGGTCATCATGGTGCGGCCGAGTTCAAGCAGTTTTTTCTGCCCGCCCGAGAGGTTGCCCGCCAGTTCGTCGGCCACGGCCTCGATTTGCAGAAAGCCGATCACCTCGTCGGCCTTGGCGCGCACCGCTGCTTCTTCCTGGCGCACTTGGCCCGGGCGCAGCCAGGTGCCCAGCAGCGTTTCGCCGCTCTGGCGCGGCGGCACCATCATCAGGTTTTCGCGCACCGTAAGCGTGGCGAATTCGTGCGCGATCTGGAAGGTGCGCAGCAAACCACGGGCAAACAGCGCGTGTGGCGGCAGGCCGGTGATGTCCTGCCCGTCGAGCAGCACCTGGCCGGCAGTGGGCTGGTAGTGGCCGGCGATGACGTTGAACAGCGTCGTCTTGCCGGCACCGTTGGGGCCGATCAGCCCGGTGATGCGGCCGGCTTCGATGGTGAGCGACACGTCATCGACGGCGCGGATGCCACCGAACTGCATCCTGAGGTTTTTGACTTCTATCATGGCAACAAAACAAACGGCCCGCACCGGGTGGGCGGACCGTTTTTATGCGTTGAAGGGTTCAGCCAGCACCCTGTATAAGGGCGGCTGACTGCGGCGTAGGGATCAGCGGAAACCGGTGGTTTCCATACGCCCGTTGCGCACTTCGATCAGCCTGAAGGCACCCGCAGCTTCGCCAGGGGCCACCAAGCGCACCGCCGAAGCGCCTTCGTAGTTGATGCGCCCGCCCGCAGCCAGAATGCGCAAGCCACGTGCCAGATCGCCAGCATTGATGGTCTCGCCAGGGCCGTTGGCAATGGCCATGATGTGCTCTTTGACGCGCGCGCTGTCGGTCGAGTTGGCGGACTGCATGGCCAGCAGGATCAAAGCGGCGGCGTCGTAGGACTCGTACGTATAGGGACCGATGTTGATGTTGGCCGCGCGCGCCAATTGCTCGAAGCGCGCACCACCGGGGCTGTCAGCACCGGGTTTGGTGCCAAAGGAGCCATTGAGCCCCGGGCCGATGGCCGGTGCCAGGCTGTCGCCGATCATGCCGTCGGGCAGGAAGAAGCGGGTGAAGGCCCCGCTGTCGAGCGCCGAGCGGATGATGCCGCGCCCGCCCTGGTCCACATAACCGGCCACGATCAGGATCTCGCCCCCGGCTGCGGCCAGCGCCGCCACTTCGGCGGTGTAGTCGCCCTTGCCGTCTTCGTGCGCGGCGGCGATGGTGATGCGGCCACCCAGGCGCTCGAAGTTGCTGCGGATGCTGCTCGACAAGCCGCGGCCGTAGTCGTTGTTGGTGAAGGTCATGGCAGCGCGCGAAATGCCGCGCTCGCGCAGCAGCTCGGCGATCACTTCGCCCTGGCGCGCATCCGATGGGGCGGTGCGGAAGAACAGGTCGTTGTCGCGCACGCCGGTCAGGGCGGGCGAGGTGGAGGACGGGGAAACCATGAGCACACCGCGCGGCACGGCGACGTTTTGCAGCACGGCGGTGGTAGCCCCCGAGCAGTCGGCCCCAACGATGGCGCTGACGCGCTCGGCGGTGATCAGGCGCTGCGCGGCGGCGCTGGCGGCGGCGGCATCGACGCAGGTGGAGTCGGCGCGCACCGCCTCCACGCGGGTACCGCGCATAAACAAGCCGCTGGCGTTGACTTCACGAATCGCCAGCTCGGCGCTGGCGGCCATGGCCGGGGTGAGCGATTCGATCGGTCCGGTAAAGCCCAGCAAAATGCCCAAACGAACCGGGTTCGCGGCGGCAGCAGCGGGCGCGGCGGCAGCCGGTGCCGGGGTTTGGGCCTGGGCCGCAAAGGCCATGGTGGCCGCTAGGGCGGCGACGGTGAGGATCTTTTTCAAGCAAGGCTCCTAGTATGGGGGTATAGATGCCGGGCAGGCCGCCCGAAAGCACGACAAGGCTTGAATCTTAGCAGTTTCGGCCTTGGCTTTCATGAAATTGACATGCGAACAAGGGTAAACCACGGCCCCAGAACCCTTGGAAATGCTGTCTCTCAAGAACATCAACGGCAACCACCTCGTCACACCCAGCTCACACCTGTGTCAATAACATAGCAGCGCAGAGGGCCACCCATCGCTGCTGACACGGTCGCAGCAGCGCCTCAGGCCGCCAGCAAACCGCGCTCGCGCGCCAAAGTAATGGCGGTGTCCTCGATCATGTCTTCCTGGCCGCCCACCATCTTTTTGCGGCCGAGCTCGACCAGAATGTCGCGCGCCGGAATGCCGTACTTGGCTCCGGAGCGTTTGGCAAACAGCAAAAATGAGCCGTAAACCCCTGCGTAGCCCAAAGTGAGGGCATCGCGGTCGATGCGGATCGGGAAATCCATGATCGGGACGACCAGGTCTTCGGCCACATCCTGGATTTTCCAGACGTCCACACCGGTTTCTATACCCATGCGCTCGCACACCGCCACCAGCACCTCCATCGGGGTATTGCCGGCCCCGGCACCCAAGCCGGCTGCCGCCGCGTCGATGCGCGTGGCACCGCACTCGATCGCCGCGATGCTGTTCGCAATCCCCATGGCCAAGTTGTGGTGACCATGAAACCCCAGCTCGGTTTCGGGTTGCAGCGCATCGCGCACCGCCTGCAAGCGCGCCTTCACGTCGGCTGGTAGCATATATCCGGCCGAATCGGTGATGTAGATGCAGTTGGCCCCATAACCTTCCATCAGCTTGGCCTGCTTGGCCAGCCCAGCGGGGTCGTTCATGTGCGCCATCATCAGAAAACCCACTGTATCCATATCCATCTTGCGCGCCATGGTGATGTGCTGCTCCGACACATCGGCCTCGGTGCAGTGGGTGGCCACGCGGATGGTGTGCACACCCAGCCCATGCGCCATTTGCAGGTGATCGACGGTGCCTATGCCGGGCAACAGCAGCGCCGAGACCTTGGCTTGGCGCATCAACGGTATCACGGTCGAGAGGTATTCCTCGTCGGTGTGCGCCGGGAAGCCGTAGTTCACCGAGCTTCCGCCCAAACCGTCGCCGTGTGTGACTTCGATCAACGGCACGCCTGCTGCGTCCAAACCTTGGGCGATGCTTTTCATCTGCTCCAGCGTCATCAAATGCCGCTTGGGATGCATGCCATCGCGCAGCGTCATATCGTGCAGGGTGATTTTTTTTCCTTGCAGGTTCATCCGGTTCTCCTATTTCATGCGGCCACGGGTTCAAGCACCAGTTCACCGTTGAGAATTTCTTGGGCAAACATTTCGGCCGTGCGCGCGGCCGCTGCGGTCATGATGTCGAGGTTGCCCGCGTACTTGGGCAGGTAATCGCCCAAGCCCTCGACCTCCATGAAAACCGAGACGCGCTGGCCGTCGAACACCGGACCATTGACCAGCTTGTAGCCGGGAACGTACTGTTGCACGTCCTGGATCATTTCGTGGATCGATTGTGTAATGGCGCGCTGGTCGGGTGTGCCTTCCACCAAACAGTGCACGGTATCGCGCATGATCAGCGGCGGCTCGGCCGGGTTGATGATGATGATGGCCTTGCCTTTTTTTGCACCCCCGACCTGGGCGACCGCTGCGGCGGTGGTGCGGGTGAATTCATCAATGTTTTTGCGGGTTCCGGGGCCGACCGATCGGCTGGCCACCGTGGCCACGATCTCGCCATAGGCAACCGGCTGTACACGCGAAATGGCATACACCATGGGAATGGTCGCCTGCCCGCCGCAGGTCACCATGTTGACGTTCATCTCGCGCCGCCCCAGATGTTCGCGCAGGTTCACTGGCGGCACGCAGTACGGCCCAATGGCAGCCGGCGTAAGGTCTATCATCATCGCGCCTTGTGCGTTGACTTTGCGCGAATTTTCGGCATGGGCGTAGGCACTGGTGGCGTCAAAGACGATCTGAACGCCATCGTCCCGCATATGCCGCACCAAGCCATCCACGCCGTCGGCGGTGGTTTTGATTCCCATCTCCCGGGCGCGCTTGAGGCCGTCGGAATTGGGGTCGATGCCCACCATCCAGACGGGCTCCAGCACCGGGCTGCGTTGCAGCTTTGCCAGCAAGTCGGTGCCGATGTTGCCTGGGCCTATGAGCGCACACTTGATTTTTCGGTTCATGAATTGCCCTTTTTCAACGCCCGAGGTCTTTAGCCGTCTGTCCGGCAATGCCCCAATTGGTCTTGGGTACTTCGGTAATCCAGACCCGCACCGATTCCTGGGGGGCTTGGGTGGCCTCGACCAAAGCCTGGCTAACTTTTTGAATCACGGCCCGCTTTTGCTCTTCGGTGCGGCCCTCGATCATGTAGATTTGTGCAAATGGCATAGGAAAAACTCCTGTTCAGATAAAACGCAACCCGGTGCTCCCCATGCCCTGAACTTTCAGGGTGACATGGTCGCCTGCGGCCACCGCCACGGCTTCGGTGATGCCACCGGAAAGAATCAAGGTGCCAGCCGGGATTTCCTGACCCCTCGCGCCCAAGTGGTTGGCCAACATGGCAATGGCGGTTGCGGGGTGGCCAAGCACGGCGGCAGCGGCACCAAAGGCCACAGGTTGACCGTTCTTTTCCATGACGATACCGACCGTGCGCAAATCCACCCCCCTGATAGCCATAGGCTGCCCACCAACCACGAAACGCGCCGCCGAGGTGTTGTCCGCGATCACGCTTTTGAGGTCGAACTTGAAGTCGCGGTAGCGGCTGTCGATCACCTCGATGCCGGGCAGCACGAAGTCGGTCGCAGCCAGCACGGCACCGATGTGGCAGCCCGGACCCCGGAGCGCCTTCTTGAGCACAAAGGCGATTTCGGGCTCGACCTTGGGGTGGATGAGTTCGCTGGTTTTGACCTCGCCGCCATGGGGCACGAGGTAGTCCTCGGTCATCCATCCGAATACCGGCGAGTTCACGCCCATCTGCTTCATCTTGGCAAACGAAGTCAGGCCAGCTTTCAGGCCCGCGAGCTTGAGCCCTCGTGCCTGCTTGCGCGCGAGGATGGCTGCCTGGATCGCGTAGGCGTCGGCCCAGTCCATGTCCGGGTGGTCGTCGGTGATCTTGGTGGTGTCCCTGACCTGCAGTTGGCAGCTCTCCAGGTGTTCGGCGAGGGCGTCGATGGTGGCTTTGTCTAGTTTCATGGTGGTGTGCGCTCGGAGAGAGGCCGGTTAGTTGAAACGCACCGAGCACTCGCCCAGCCCGCCGATGGAGACGCGGAAGAAGTCGCCCTTCTGGGCCGGGAACATGGCGGCCAGCGCGCCCGATAGGATCACGTCGCCGGCCTTGAGGCCGATGCCCAGGCGGCCCATGGTGTTGGCCAGCCAGGCCACCGCGTTCAGCGGCGAGCCCAGCGCGGCAGCGCCGGCGCCGGTGGCAACGACCTCGCCGTTTTTCTCCAGCACCATGCCGCAGGTCTGCAGGTCGAGCGCCAGCGGGCTGACGGCACGGTCGCCGAGCACGAAAACGCCACAGGAAGCGTTATCGGCCACGGTGTCGGTGATTTTGATCTTCCAGTCGCGGATGCGCGAATCGACGATTTCGAAGCAGGGCATGACGCACTCGGTCGCCGCCAGCACGTCGGCCACGCTCACGCCCGGCCCCATCAGGTCGCGTTTGAGCAAAAAGGCAATTTCGCCCTCGGCCTTGGGCTGGATCAGCGTCGAGATGTCGATGGCCTCGCCCTGGTTGACGATCATGGCATCGGTCAGGTAGCCGAAGTCGGGCTGGTGCACGCCGAGCATGTTCATCACGGCGGCCGAGGTCACGCCGATCTTCTTGCCCACGACGCGTTCGCCGCCCTGTAAGCGGCGCTGCAGCATGCGCTCCTGGATGCGGTAGGCCTGCTCGACAGTGATGTCGGGGAAGCGGTTGGACAGCGGTTCGACAACCTGCCGGTTGCGCAGTGCGGTGTAGAGTTCGTCGCCCAGGGTATCAATGGGGATCATGATATTGGCTTTCTATGGTGGTTCATTTGGGTTGTAGGAGTGGACAATAGGCCTTCACAGCTTGACCATCACGTTGCGCAGCTCGGTATAGAACTCCAACGAATGAACCCCGCCCTCGCGGCCTATGCCTGAGGCTTTGGCGCCACCGAAGGCCGTGCGCAGGTCGCGCAGAAACCAGCTGTTGATCCAGCACAAACCCACCTCAATGGCAGCGGCCATGCGGTGTGCCCTGCCCAAGTCCTGCGTCCAGACGGAGGTTGCAAGACCGTAATCGGTGGCATTGGCCAGCGCCACCGCTTCCTCTTCGGTATCGAAGGGTGCAATGTGGCAACAGGGGCCAAAAATTTCTTCACGAATCACGCTGGCGCTCTCGGGCAATCCGGTCCAGATGGTGGGCTGCACAAAGTGGCCGCCAGCGTATTCGCCCTCCATGACGGGCACCCCTCCGCCGGTGACCACGGTCGCGCCTTCGGCCTTGGCCAAGGTGTAGTATCCCAACACCTTGGCCTTGTGTGCGGCCGATATCAGCGGACCAAGCCCAACACCTGGGGTATCGGGGCCACCGATTTTCAGCGCCTCGGCTTTGGCTTTCAAAGCCGCGACAAACTCGTTAAAGATCGGCCGTTGCACATAGACACGCTCGGTGCCTAGGCAGACCTGGCCACAGTTTTCGAATGCGCTGCGCATGATGCCGGCTACAGCCTTGTCGAAATCGGCGTCAGCAAACACGATTCCCGCGTTCTTACCCCCAAGTTCAAAGGACACCGGGCGCACACCTTTTGCGGCGGCGGCCATGATGGCCTCGCCGGTTCGCGTCTCGCCGGTGAAGGTGATGCCGTTGACGCCGGGGTGCTTGGTAATGAACTCGCCGGCGGAACCGGGGCCGAAGCCATGCAGCACCTGGTACACGCCCTTGGGGATGCCGACCGCATTCATCACCTCGCCCAGCAAGGTTGCGGTGGCCGGGGTTTCTTCTGAGGGTTTGACGATCACGGTGTTGCCGCAGGCCAGCGCCGGCCCGACTTTCCAAGTCATGAGCAGCAGCGGCAGGTTCCACGGGCAGATCACACCGACCACGCCCAGCGGCGTGCGCAGGCCGTAGCTGATGGCCGTGCCGCCATCGGGTGTGGTCATTTGAAAGCTCTCGGTCGGCACGTTCTTCACGATGTCGGCAAAGACCTTGAAATTCGCCGCGCCGCGCGGGATGTCGATGTGCGAGGCCAGCGAGCGCGGCTTGCCGGTATCGGCGAGTTCAGCCGCTAGGAAGTCGTCGAAGCGGCGGTTGATCTCGTCGGCCACGGCGTGCAGCAGCTCGGTGCGCTTGACCACACTCATGCGACCCCAGTCGCCCTTGAGCGCCGTGTGTGCGGCGTCGACAGCGGCGTCAACCTCGGCCTGACCGGCTTCGTGAACCATCCCGACCACGGCGTTGTTCGCCGGGTTGCGGTTCTCGTAGGTCTTGCCGGTAGCGACAAATTCGCCATTGATGAAGTTCAGGAACTGTTTCATGGGAGCACAGGGCGAAAGTGGGTAATCAAAGTTGGGCCAGACCCAAAGCAGCCAAGCCGGCGGTGGCACAGGCCTCGTCTTGCTCGGCCGAACCGCCCGACACGCCAATGCCACCGATGCGGTGGACTCCGGCGGTGATGGGCAAGCCGCCGCCAAACAGCACCAAGCGTGCGCGCTGGTTCAGACCCATGCGCAGCAGCTCATCGTCACCGATCACACCGCCCCACTTTGAAGTAGGGAAACCGAAACTCGCCGCGGTGTAGGCTTTGTCAATGGCGATGTCGATGGAGTGCAGGAAGGCTCCGTTCATGCGCAGGAAAGCCATGAGCGTGCCGCTGCCATCGACTACCGCCACATTGATGGCAATGCCCAAGGAGCGCGCGTGTTCGACCGCCGCTGCCACAGCGGCATGGGCCGCCGTGGTGTCTATATCTGCAGTGGCAACGGACAGCTTCATAAGGGCTCGCGGCTCAGGTATAGACATCGGTGAAAGACGGCACCAGATCCCCGGTGTGATAGAAGATGCCGCTGCCCAAGTGCGCTTCATCCCAGGTGGTTACGGGACGGTCGCGTTGCGCCAGGTAGCCCAAGCCGGCAAAGGTTTCGTTGCGGTTGCCGCTGGGGTCGAAGAAATAAATGGTCTCACCGCGTGTGATGCCGTGGCGTGTGGGGGCGACGTCGATCCGCGTTTTGGTCTTGGCCATCACGTCGGCGGCCTTGAGGATGTCGTGCCATGAGTCGAGGTAGAAGGCGATGTGGTGCAGACCCATGCGAGGCCCACCAACGAAGGCGATGTCGTGCGGCGTGGTGGTGCGCGACATCCAAGTGGCGGCCTGGATCGCTCCGCCCGGACCGACCATGACCTGCTCGGTCAGAAAGAAATCCAGCACTTCGCTCATGAACCGGGTGTTTTCGGCCACCTTGTTGACGCCGGTTTCAGGGTTCAGCTCGCACATCAGCAGGCAGTGGTCGAGCCAATGAACGCCGGCACCCTTGAGGTTGTCGGGCCAAGGGTCGGGGTTGGTGCTGCCGACTTCGGTGCCCACATATTCTTTGGTCGCATACAGGCGCATTTCGTGGCCACTGGGCAGGCAAAACTGCAGCATGCGCCCGGTAGACGGCAAGGTACCCTCATCGAGCATTGTGGCTTTCACACCGGCGGCCTCAATTCGGCGTTGCAGATTGTCGAGATCGCTCTCTTTTTCCACCTTGTAGGCCACGTGGTTCAAACCGGCGCTGTCGCTGGGCGTGAGGATGAGCGAGTATTTGTCCCACTCGTCCCAGCACTTGAGATATACGTTGCCGGATTTGTCCTGCATGGTTACCTTCAGCCCGAGCACGTTCTCGTAGTGTTTCAGGGCGGCTTGCATGTCCATCACTTTCAGGCTGGCGTGCCCGATTCTCATCACACTCATGGTCGGTCTCCTATTTAGGGTGTTGCTGCTGCGTGGTTTAGGGTTGCGCCGTCGCAGTTTCGGCGCGCCCCTTGGAAAAGGGTTTTGCAAGCCCGCCGACCACCTGCAGGCGCACGGCTGTGACGGGGGCGCTGCGGCAGGCCAGGGTGTAGCCCCGTGCCTCCTCGTCGAGACTCACGTGGGCACGGCTGATTGGGCCAAGTGATTGGATAGCCCCCTGTAGGATGTGTACCTTGCAGACACCGCAGCCGCCGTTGACACAACCCACCGGTATGCCCTTGCGGCCGAGACGCAACATGCCCTGCAGCAAGCTCTCGGTGGTCGCGCATGGGTAGCTTTCGCCGGTTTGCTGCACCAGCACGTTGACCTTGGGCCGTGTATCGAATAGGCTCATCGCTCACACCCGCTGAAACAAGGGGCTGCGTGGGGCTTGGACATCGGCCGCCGAGAGGAACTTCTCGGTGTAGATGTCGCGCTCAAACAGCCGCCCTTGCATGAGCGCCCCAATGCAAGCCTCGACCATGGGCGGCGGACCACACAGATACGCTTGATGCCCACTGAAACAGCCGCCGAAATGGGCCTTGGCCGCTTCGTGCACAAAGCCGCGCGCGCCATTCCAGCCAGAGTCTTCGGGCTCGTTCGAGAGCGTCGGCAGATAATGGAAGTGGGCGCAACGCTCGGCCAGGGAGCGGAATTCGGCGTCGTAGTACAACTCCTCGCGGTTGCGTTGCCCATAGACCAGCGTGATGGGCAAGGTGCAGCCTTCGTTGAGCAAATCCAAAATCATGGACCTCGGGCTCGACAGTCCAGAGCCACCGGCCATGAAGATCATGGGCAACCGGGCTGATTTGCGCACAAAAAAGCGCCCATAGGGGCCGCTTAAGCGCAGGCGATCCCCCGCCCGAGCCCGCTCGTGCAACCAGGTGGTCCCTGCCCCACCGGGCACTTGGCGCACATTGATTTCAACGCTGCCACTGGCGCTCACCGCGGCGGGCGAATTGGCGATCGAAAAAGCGCGGCTCTGGCCCAAGCCGGGAATTTCAAGCTGCACGTACTGGCCGGCCTGAAAGGCTATCGGCCCATCCAAAGCCAAATGGAAGGCTTTGATGGTCGGCGTGAGGCTCTCAATGCGATCGAGCACCGCGGCAAAGTCACGCACCGGAATCACGCGCGCGTCGGGCTCCTCATCGATATCGGCTTCGATGCTCGCATCGGACAGCAGCGTGGCGCAGCAAGCCAGCGTTTTGCCCTCGTCGCGCTCGAAGTCCATCAAGGCGAATGGGTTGGCTGCACCATGTTCAACCTCTCCGTGGCAAACCTGTACCTTGCAGGTACCACACAGACCGTGGCCGCAGGCGTGCGGCAGGTAAATACCATGCCGCAACGCCGCATCCAACAAGGTCTGGCCCGGCGCAACCGGAATGGTTGCGCCCAAGGGTTCGATCGTCAGTTGATGAGTCATGAACGCTTCAACTGTAGGAGCCCTTGATGCCGTTCAGCCCAGGTGTGCGAAAACGGATTGCGTCCTTGTGCTTTAGGCCGTTATCTGCCAAGGACTTGGACGGATCGGGTGCCCAGGGCTGGCCAGACTTGAACCACTGCACTTGGGCCCAGTCGATCTGAGCGAACTCGGGGTGATAGCCGTAAACACCCGGCAGCACGGCGCTGGACAAGGCCCCAAAAGGCATATCCGGTGGCAGCGGCAGGCAAACTGGCGAACAAAACAGGTGGTGGTCTTCCCAGCCGATGTAGAGCAGCGGGGCCGGGAAGTTTTCCCGCACGTCGCGCGGCTTGAACGCATAGGGGCCAAGGGCGGTAACGCTCATACGGATGCTCCTTTCCAAGCGGCAAAGTTTTTCTGATCTTCCGAACCTTCAAAATCGAAGTTGTCGCGCCCGATCTCCATTTCGTAGTACTGCAACACCGCCAGCAGCGGGTCAAACCCCTCGGCAGTCGGGTCGGTGCCGGGCTTGAAGCAGTTTCCTTGGTAGATCTGATGCACCGGCAACCAGCTCTGCGAGAATTTCTCGGGCTCGTGGTCGAAGATGTCCTTGCAGCCGTCGCTGCAAAAATGGTATTTGTCGCCCAGGTAATCGCTCTCGCGGTAAGCGATCTTGGTAGGGTCGCCATGCTCGGTGAAGAACATTGGGATCTGGCAGGTGGTGCACAGCATCGGCAGCGTCTTGTTGTAGAAGCGGTTGCCAGCTTGCTGCTGCTCGCGGTAAAACTCAAGCCGTGGCCGGTAGTACTTGTCGAAAGTGTCGGGGTACTTCTCCGACAGCCAGGCCAGCTCTTCGTCGGTCGGCACCCAAGTGTGAAAAGGCGCGGCGGCGTTGTAGTTGTAAAACACGTTCCAAGCCTGGTGGCTGATGTGGTCCTTGCCTTCACAGGCCTGCTTCCAGCCGGCCGGCTCCCGGATGCCGTAGCGCGCCAAGTCTTTGAACAAGGCCCCGCCGTTTTGCTCGGCGTACATCTCCCAAGCCTCCTTCCAGCTCATCACGCGCTTGGGCAGCATGTAGTCCTGCATCATGGCCACCAGCGTGAGCAAGCGGTAACCACGCCAGAACCATTTGTCGATCCAGCGCTGCACGATGGGCACGTTGGCTGGGTCCTGCTCCAAAATGAACTTGATGCACTCGATGCCCAGCGTCATGTGACGCGACTCGTCGCTTTGCGCGCTGAAGCCAAAAGTCACGGTTGACATGTCGCCGTTGTGCGCCGCACCGCTCATGAAGGGCACGAACAGCAGGTTGGTGAGCACGTACTCGAACGAGAAACTGACCGCAATCAGGAATTCAAAGGGGCCTCCGGTCATGGCATCTTCGAAGAAGGACTTGGGCACCGAGAGGTACCAGACGCGGTCGAACCAGTGGTTCGAGTGATGAATGCCGTTGAAATACTTGTTGTAGTTCGAGAGGGTGTGCGCCTGAGTCTGGTAATGGCGCAGTTCGTCGATCGACTGCATTTGCGCCGCCACGCGGGCACCGGAACCGGTGAACTGCCTGCCCACGTGGGCAAAGCCGCGGTGCGCACAGTACTCCAGCGGCGAGACGCCCGTGATGAATAGCTTGAGCGCGTTGACGTAGCGCGCATCGCTGATTCCGAGTTGGCCGTTGTTTTGCGCAAAAGCCTCGATCACGGCGTAGAGCTTCTTCTCTTTCTCCCCCTGGTACTTCCAATAGGCGTCCATGGTGAGGCGAAACGGGTCCTGCCATTGGTCCCAGTCGTGGATCTTGATGCCCTCGTACTTGTCGTAGGGGAATACCTTGTCCATCGGCTGGTAGGTGGTCTCCCACCCAAGGCCACGGGTCATGGCGGAGTAACGGTCTTTCAGACCAAGTTTTTTCTTGGCAACCGGGGTGTCCATGCGTCTGTCTCCAATCAATGAAATCTGTTGTGGGGGCGGAACTCTCAGTGGTGCCAACTCAGGGTGAACTGGTCATCGTCCTCATCGATATGGCCCGATAGGGTCACGAGGCTGAGGTGCAGCCGCTGCAGGTCATAGGGGCTACCCGTCTGCTCTTCGATCGTGGCGCGCAGGATTTGCAGGCGGTTGGGCGCGTCGATCTTGACCAGTCCGGGTGAATGCACCACCACGGCGGCCGGGTTGTCGGTCACGATGGCATCCACCAAAGGGCGCGACTCCTCGTTGTGCTGGAAGGCAATGAATACGTTGGACATCAGAGGTCTCCTAGGTTGCTTTTGGGCTCAGTTCGCTACGCCGGCCTTGCGGCAACGCTCGGCCAGCAGACCAGATGCATCTGCGAGTGCTTGGGTGCCATTTGCGTCCAACGCCAAATTCGCAACGGGGGCCAGCGCGGTCTGCGCGCGAGCGCTCCACTCCCGCACCCAGCCCGAAATCAACTGCTGGTTGGCCTCGGATTCGGCCGCCGCGGCCTTGACGACCGCATCCACCCAGCGCGCGCTCTCGTCGTGCCATTCGGGCATGAAGGCTGTGAGCATGGCCACTGCGGTGCCGCCTTTGAGCGCGACGTGGTCATCGACAAAGCTGCCGTAGATGAGCGGATACAGCATCCCGTCGAGCACCAGGTTTTGCGCCACGAAAAGTTCAAAGGGGTCTTGCAGCACCAGCGTGTCTTCGACATAGCGGCGCAAGCCTTGCCAGCAGGGCTCTTGCAACCAGGCTTGCTTGCCTTCGTCGAGCACCGAAGGCTCATCAAGCGCAAGACCCAGCCGCGTGAGGTACTGCGCCACACCCAAGTTGTCCATGGCGTGAAAAATCGCCGGGGCGGTGAAGGCGGTGCCATAGCCGTAGGCGCTGATGGAGGCGTTGTTCATGTTGGCGCCCCAGGCTGCGTGGCGCAGCGGAATCAAGACCTGCAGCGCCTGTTGGCGCACTTCATCTGGGATTTTGTTGATCATCCCGCGCGATTCCACGAACTGGAAACTGGACTCGACCGCGTCCTGTTGGCGCGCGCGCGTCATGGTCCACGTTGCGTAGTAGTACTGGCGTGGGTCTTTGAGCACATACCAGTCGGCCAGCACCACACGGCTGCGACTGGCATCGAACAGTTCGTGCGCCGGATCCCAAGTCGGGCGGTAGTGGAAATTCACCATCGGCTGCGCGCCCAAGGTGGCCTCCTGGTAGCGGCTGGCGGCCTTGCCTTCGCCGATGTATTTGGCCACGTGGGCGTAAGTCTGGCGCAATGGCTTGATCTCCCGCGCCTTCAGGTCTAGGTTCATCGTCACTGGTCTCCGTTGGAATGTTGGGCAATCGAGGGGTCGTCCAGACGCAGCACCCGGTTGTTGGCACAGAAGGCTTCGAAGGCTGCCGCAGGAAGCAACAAATCCACCGAAAGCTCGGGCCAGCCGATCGAGAACTCGAAGCTCACCAGACCATCTGGACGCCGCTCCAGCAACCTGACGTAGCGCAACGAGGTATCACAGACGGGCAGAATGGGATCGGATGGATGGTGCATGGCAAACAAAGCGTTGTCGGACACAGAAGGCTTTGCAGACTTCGTGCCAACGCATCGACCCATACGAAAAAATCTCGATATTTAAGGGTAATCACTTAGAAACTCACCGTTGTGCATTGCAGCAATTTGATGAGAGATCGTGACTTGATAGCCAAAGATAGGCACAAATTCGGGCGCATCCGAACGGTTTTTTACCAAATCAGCAGTGTCAACAAGAGAGACTTCCTCAAATGATCAACCCCATACCGACTTCGGCTTGCACGAGACACCGGAACACTGCAAAATATCGATATTTACTGAAACCAGGGAGTCGTGCTTGGATCCTTCCTTGAACTACCCATCCGACAGCGATCTGCGCCGACTGCTGCGCTTTGAGCCGCACAGCGGCGCCATCTGGCTGGGCGAGCAACGCATGGTGCTGCTGCACACGGCCGCCCTGACCACCCTGCGCCACGACCTCATCGGCTCGGTAGGCAAGGAGCACGCTCGACGGCTGCTGACCCGGATGGGTTATGCCTGCGGCCTGCACGACGCGGGTTTTGCCGCCAAGACGCGCGGTTCGCGCACGCTCGAAGACATGTTTTTGGTCGGGCCGCAGTTGCACATGCTGGAGGGCGCGGCGCGGGTGACGCCAGTGCAGTTGAAAATGAATGCAGCCGCCGGTCAGTTTTACGGCGAATTCCGCTGGGATGACTCGTGGGAAGCGCACGGGCACCGTCTGCACTACGGCGTGGTCGATGAGCCCGCCTGCTGGACCCTACTGGGCTACGCCAGCGGCTACACCAGCGCCTTCATGGGCCGGCTCATCTTGTACAAGGAAACGAGGTGCTCGGCCTGCGGCGACGACCACTGCCACATCGTGGGTCGGCCCATCGATGACTGGCCCGACGGCGATGCGCACCGCCAGTATTTCGAAGACGACTCGCTGCTGGAAAAAATGGCGGCGCTGAGCCAGCAGGTCGAGGCATTGAAGATCGGCCTCAAGCCGAGTGAACCGGGCGACATGCTGGTCGGCAACTCGCCCGCCTTCCAGCGTGCGCACGATCTGATGCGCCGGGCCGCGAGCACCCAGGTCACGGTGCTATTGACCGGCGAGACCGGCGTGGGCAAGGAACGCTTCGCACGCGCACTGCATGTGCACTCGGTGCGATCCGGCGGGCCTTTCGTGGCCGTCAACTGCGCAGCACTGCCAGCCGAACTGATCGAGGCCGAGTTGTTTGGCGTCGAGAAAGGCGCCTACACCGGCGCGCACACCGCACGGGCTGGACGCTTTGAGCGCGCGCAGGGCGGAACACTGTTCCTCGACGAGGTCGGCGACCTGCCCTTGCCGGCACAGGCCAAGCTGCTGCGGGTGCTGCAAGAAGGCGAAATCGAGCGCCTAGGCAGCGAGAGCACGCGCAAGGTGAATGTGCGCCTGGTGGCGGCGACCAACGTCAACCTCGAAGCCGCTGTCGAGCGCGGCCAGTTCCGGCGCGACCTGTACTACCGCCTCAACGTCTATCCGATCTGCATCCCTCCACTGCGCGAGCGACCGGCCGACATCGAGCCACTGGCACGGCATTTGCTTACCCGTTTCATGGCCCTGCACCACAAGCGCCCGGTTGGCTTTAGCGACCGTGCGCTGCAAGCGCTCTCGCGCCATGGCTGGCCGGGCAATGTGCGTGAACTGGAGAACCTGGTCGAGCGTGGTGTCATCCTCTCCACACCGGGCGGGGTGATTGAAGTCGAACACCTGTTCCCCAACCAGCCCGACGCGGCCCACGATGGCCTTGATCCGCAAGGCCGACTGGCGCGCCGGGCACCGCAGGACGAAGAGGCGCTGTGTGAACGCGTACTGGATAGCGGCATGCCAATTGAAACACTGGAAGCCCGCGTGCTGGCCTTGGCCGTTGAGCGCAACCGCGGCAACCTCTCGGGCGCAGCCCGGCTGCTGGGCCTTTCGCGGGCGCAACTGGCCTACCGGCTCAAGCGCGAACAATCCCCTGGCACCGACTAAACAGGAGGCCGCCATGTTGCACGAGCATCTTCCACCAGCCCCTATCGTGGAGCCGCTGCCGCACCACGAAGAACCCGCACCGCGCACCCTGACCGAGCGCGCTTACCGTGCAATGCGCCAAGACATCGTGTGCGGCCGACTCGCGCCAGGGCAACGCTTGCCTGTCGAACACCTCAAGAACGACTATGGCGTGGGCGCCGGAACACTGCGCGAAGCGCTGGCCCTGCTGGTTTCAGACGCCTTGGTAACGGTCGAGGGTCAACGCGGCTACCGCGTCAGCGCCATTTCGCTGAACGATTTGCGCGATTTGACCGACACCCGAGTGCGGCTGGAGACCGAAGCGCTGCGCCTGTCGATCCGGCACGGAGGACAGGACTGGGAAGCCCATCTGCGCGCCAGTTTCAGCATGCTGAGCGCGATCGAATCTCAAGGTGCAGGGCGCGACCCCGAGCAGTGGGAGCGCGCCAACCGTTGTTTTCACGAAGCCCTGATCGCCGGCCACCACTCCCCCTGGACCCGGTACCTGATCGACATCCTGTACCGCCACGGCGAGCGCTACCGCCACGTAGCGGTGCGTTTGGGCGCGCTGCCGGGCTCCAACCGCGATGTGCACGCCGAGCACGAGTCGATTTATACCGCGGCGCTGGCGCGGCAGGAGGCCCGATCGGCGCTGGCCCTAGAGTCGCATATCCGACTGACCTGCGACATCCTTAGCCAACACCACGCCCGCCAGCTCGCATCGGCTGGTGCAACGGCGCAGCCGGCGGCATGATCGGATGATTAGCGATCAGCCGCCTGCCACGCTTCAGCGAAAGCCCACCCACCGTCTTCATGCGACCGATGCTGGGCTCACGCAGCAACTCGGCGATCACTTCGCCTTGGCGCGGCACCGCGACGTTTTGCAGCACCGCCGTGCTGACGCTGGAGCAGTCGACCCCGATGATGGCCCAGACTCTGGATACACTGAAGACTCCTACCGGTTTTAGTTGTGGCCCGCATGAAAGCCATCCTCCAGCCCGAACTGCCCATCGCAGCTGCGCCCATGCGCGAACGCATCAGTGCCGCCTATGCCCGCGACGAAGCCGCGCATCTGACCGAATTGCTGCCTGCGGCCACCCTGCCTGCGGCACTGCAAGCCGAAGTGCAGGCCACGGCCGATGCGCTGGTCGAGCGCACCCGCATCCGCGCCGCCGACCCCGAACTGGTGCAGGCCTTCATGCGCCAGTACGACCTGAGCTCCGAGGAAGGCGTGCTGCTGATGTGCGTGGCCGAGGCCCTGCTGCGCATCCCCGACCCGCTCACCGCCGACAAGCTGATCCGCGACAAGCTGGGCGATGCGGCGTGGGAAAAACACCTCGGCGGTTCGAGTTCTGCCTTGGTCAACGCCTCGACCTGGGGCCTGATGCTGACCGGCCGCGTGGTGAGCTTGGCCGAAGACACCCGCCGCGACGTCGGCGGTGCCTTCAAGCGCCTGATCGGGCGCGCCGGCGAGCCGGTGATCCGCCTTGCGGTGCGCCAAGCCATGAAGATCATGGGGCACCAGTTCGTGATGGGCCGCAGCATCGGCGAGGCACTGGAGCGCAGCCTCAAGGGCGACAACGCCCGCTGGCGCTACAGCTTCGACATGCTCGGCGAAGGCGCGCTCACCCGCAAGGACGCAGCGCGCTATTTCCAAGCCTACCAAGAAGCGATTGGCGCGATTGGTGCCTCGTACCGGGCCAGCGTGGCGAACCGCGCCCCCAGCCCGAGCGACCCGAACCGCGTCTTTGCCGCCCCCAGCATCTCGGTGAAACTCTCGGCCCTGCACCCGCGCTTTGAAGTCGGCAAGCGCGCCCGCGTCATGGCCGAGCTGGTGCCGATGGTGCTGGAACTGGCCCGGCACGCCAAGGCGCAGGCGATCGGCTTGACCATCGACGCCGAGGAAAGCGAGCGCCTCGAACTCTCGCTCGATGTCATCGGCAGCGCGTTCGCGGATCGCAGCCTCGACGGCTGGGAAGGCTACGGGCTGGCCGTACAGGCCTACCAGAAGCGCGCGCCCTTCGTGATCGACGAACTGGCCGCGCTGGCGCGGCAGGTCGGCCGGCGGATGCCGGTGCGCCTCGTCAAGGGAGCCTACTGGGATTCCGAGATCAAGAAGGCGCAAGTCGAAGGATTCAGCGGCTACCCGGTGTTCACCCGCAAGATGAACACCGATGTGAGCTACCTCGCCTGCTCACGCCGCCTGTTCGCGGCCAGTGAGGCGATCTATCCGATGTTCGCCACCCACAACGCCCAGACCATCGCGGCCATCCATGCGATGGCGAACGAGGGCGGCACGCGCCGCGCTTTCGAGTACCAGCGCCTTCACGGCATGGGCGAGGACTTGTACGCCGAGGTGATCGGTGCCGACCGGCTCGGCGCACCCTGCCGCGTCTATGCGCCTGTGGGCTCGCACGAGGACCTGCTGCCCTACCTCGTGCGCCGCCTGCTCGAGAACGGTGCCAACTCCAGCTTCGTCAACCGCATCACCGATGCCCGCGTGCCGGCCGCCGTGCTGGTGGCCGACCCGGTGGCCGCCGTGCGTGCACTGGCCTGCGCACCGCACCCGCACATCCCGCAGCCGCGCGAGCTGTTGCGTTTGCAAAACGACCCCGCGCTGCGCCAAGACCGGAGCAATTCCATGGGCATCAACCTCGCCGACGATGCGCAGCTGCGCGAACTCAGCCAGCAGATCAACGCCGCCGTGAGGCCGTGGACGGCGCAGCCGCTGGTGCCGGGTGTTGCCGCTTTCGGCCCCACGGTGCAGGTGACGAACCCCGCCGACCGCCGCGAAACCGTGGGCGAGTATGCGTCCGCTTCCGAGGCCAACGTGCAGCAGGCGCTGGCCAATGCCGTGAAGGCTCAGCCCGGCTGGGACGCCCTGCCCACCGCCAGCCGCGCGGCGATGCTCGAAAGGGCCGCCGACCTGCTGGAAGCGCGCACGCCCGAGTTCATGGCGCTGTGCGTCAAAGAGGCCGGCAAGAGCCTGTCGGCATCCGTCGCCGAGGTGCGCGAGGCGGTCGATTTCCTGCGCTATTACGCATTGCAGGCGCGCGAGCGGTTCGCGCCAGTGAAGCTGCCCGGCCCGACCGGCGAATCCAACCAGCTCACGCTCCACGGCCGCGGCGTGTTCGTCTGCATCAGCCCGTGGAACTTCCCACTCGCCATCTATCTCGGCCAGGTGGCCGCTGCTCTGGCTGCGGGCAACGCCGTGATCGCCAAGCCCGCCGAGCAGACCACGCTCATCGCCTTCGCGGCCACGAAGCTGCTGCACGAAGCCGGTGTGCCGCAGGACGTGCTGCAATTCCTGCCGGGCGACGGTGCCACGGTCGGCGCTGGCCTGACCCGCGATGCGCGCGTGGCGGGCGTGGCCTTCACCGGCTCCAACGAAACCGCCTGGGCCATCAACCGCACGCTGGCCGCACGCCAAGCGCCGATTGCCGCACTGATCGCCGAGACCGGCGGCCAGAACGCGCTGATCGCCGATTCCTCCGCCCTGCCCGAGCAGGTGGTCAAGGACGCCATCGCCTCGGCCTTCGATTCCGCCGGCCAGCGCTGCTCGGCCGCACGCGTGCTGTTCGTGCAGGCCGACATTGCCGACAAGGTGCTGCACCTGCTTGCCGGTGCCATGGACGAGCTGGTGGTCGGCGACCCCGGCCTGCTGTCCACCGACGTCGGGCCGGTGATCGATGAGGACGCCCAGCGCGGCCTCGAAGCGCACATCGCGCGCATGGACAAGGAAGCCCGCCTGATACACCAGACAACCCTGCCCGATGCGTGCGCGCACGGCTGCTTCGTCGCGCCACGCGCGTATGAGCTCCACTCGCTCAAGCAGCTCGACCGCGAGGTGTTCGGCCCTATCCTGCACGTGGTTCGCTGGCAGGCCGAGCAGCTCGATCGGGTCATTGCCGACATCAACGGCACCGGCTTTGGCCTCACACTGGGCATCCATTCGCGCATCGACGCCACCGTACAGCACATCGCCCGGCAGGTGCGCGTGGGCAACTGCTACGTGAACCGCAACCAGATCGGTGCCGTGGTCGGCGTGCAGCCCTTCGGCGGCGAGGGCCTCTCGGGCACCGGCCCCAAGGCGGGTGGCCCGCATTACCTGGCCCGCTTTGCCACCGAGCGCACCCTCACCATCAACACCACGGCCGCTGGTGGCAACACCTCATTGCTGACGCTGGGGCAGTAGGAGGGCAGCCAGAAGGGGCCAAAAGGCCCCCTCAGCCCGCCTACCCGATCTCAGCGAAAGCCCACCGTCTCCATGCGGCCGTTGCGCACTTCGATCAGGCTGAAGCTGCCCGCGCTGTCGCCGGGGCCTATCAGTTTGAGCGCCGAGGCCCCCTCGTAGTTGATGCGCCCGCCGGCGGCCAGAATGCGCAGACCCTTGGCCAGCTCGCCGGCTTGGATGGTTTCGCCGGGGCCGTTGGCAACCGCCATGATGTGCGTTTTGACGCGGGCGCTGTCGGTCGAGTTGGCGGCCTGCATGGCCAGCAACACCAGTGCGGCCGCGTCGTAGGATTGGTGCACAAAGGGGCCGACGCGGATATTGGCCGCGCGCGCCATTTGCTCGAAGCGCAGCGCGCCGGGGCTGTTGGAGCCGGGCGTGGTGCCAAAGGAGCCGTTGAGCGCCGGGCCGATGGCTTGCGCCAAGCTATCGCCAACCATCGCATCGGGCAAGAAGAAGCGGTTGAAAGCCCCGCTGTCGAGTGCCGAGCGGATGATGCCGCGCCCGCCTTGATCGAGGTAGCCGACCACGACCAAAATCTCGCCCCCGGCGGCGGCCAGCGCCGCCACCTCGGCGGTGTAGTCGCCTTTGCCGTCCTCGTGCGCAGCAGAAATGGTGATGCGCCCGCCCAAACGCTCAAAGTTGCTGCGGATGCTGCCGGCCAGACCACGGCCGTAGTCGTTGTTGGTGAAGGTCAGGGCGGCGCGGCTGATACCCCTTTCGCGCATGAGTTCGGCAATTACCTCGCCTTGGCGCGCATCCGACGGGGCGGTGCGGAAAAACAGGTCGTTGTCGCGCACCGTGCTCAAGGCCGGCGAACTGGCGGAGGGCGAAACCACCAACAGGCCACGCGGCACCGCAACGTTTTGCAGCACCGCCGTGGTGACGCCGGAGCAGTCGGCCCCGATCAGGGCATGGATGCGCTCGACCGTGACCAGGCGCTGCGCGGCGGTGGTGGCGGCGGCGGCGTCGGTGCAGGTCGAGTCGGCGCGCACCGCTTCGACCCGGGTGCCGCGCAGGAACAGACCGCTTTCGTTGACTTCACGAATCGCCAGCTCGGCGCTGGCAGCCATGCCCGGCGTGAGCGATTCGATCGGGCCGGTAAAGCCCAGCAGCACGCCCAAGCGCACCGGGTTGGGGGTGGCGGCAGCAGCCGCCGGTGCAGGGGTTTGGGCCTGGGCACTGAAGGCCAAACTGACCGCCAGCGCGGCGATAGCGAAGATTTTCTTCAAAGGGTGTCTCCTATGGGTTTGGAGATGGGGAGCGGGCACAGGGCCTCGTCGGCATCTCGGGGAACACCATCGTAGCAGCAGTCTTTATCGATTGGACGCTCTACCCAGGGTTTACACCGGCATTGCCATGCCAAAATGTGGCGCGTGCAGCTTCAACGATCTACAGGCCGACTCGGTTAAAGTCGCCCCAGCCCCGCTGCGGCAACCCAAGCACCCATGAACCGGCCCCCTGCCCCGCCATTGCCTTCCAACTCGCCCAGCCCCTTGCGGGCGCTGCACCAGTCTGCGGCCTTGATCGTCGATGGCAACCCGAGCACGCGCATGACGCTGGCGGGCCAGTTGCGTGGCATGGGCTTGCAATCGGTGAGCCACACCAGCCGCATCAGCGAAGCGCGGCGCGAACTGGAGCGCAACCCTTTCGATGTGGTGATCTGCGGCGACCAGTTCCCCAAGGGCGGCGGCAACGGGCAGGAGCTGCTCGACGATTTGCGCCGCAGCGGCTTGCTGCCCTACGCCACGGTGTTCGTTTTGCTCACCGACGAAGCCACTTACCTCAAAGTGAGTGAAGCCGCCGAGTCCGCCGTGGACAGCTACATCGTGCGCCCTTATTCGGCCGGCAGCCTGTACGACCGGATCGAGCAGGCGCGGCTGCGCAAGGCGGCGCTGTTGCCGATCTACCAGGCGCTGGATGCGCAGCAGCCTGAGGAGGCGGTGCGGCTGGCGCGCGAGCGCCTGGCCGTGCGTGGGCCACAGTGGCAGCAAGCCGGGCGCCTGGGGGCCGAGGTGCTGCTGCGGCTGGAGCGCATGGACGAGGCGCAAGCCCTGTTTCAGCTCTTGTGGGATGCCGACTCCAGGCCCTGGGCCCTGCTCGGCGTGGCGCGGGCGCAGCTCGACGCGGGCGCCACCAACGCCGCCTTGCAGACCCTGAATGCGCTGATCGCAGCCAGCCCCGATTACCCAGAGGCCTACGATGTGCTGGGCCGCGCCCAAATGGAGTTGGGCCGCTTCCAGGAGGCGCTATCGAGCTTGGAAAAGGCGCTTGCGCTCACCCCCATGGCCATAGGCCGCCTGCAGCGGCTGGGGATGCTGGCCTATTTTTGTGGCAACCGCGAACTCGCTTTTGAGCTGCTGGAGCGCTCCACCTACCTGGGGCTGGACTCCAAGATGTTCGACAGCGAGTGTCTGGTGTTGCTGGCCTTGTCGGCCCATGCGCACCAGCAGCCGGCGCAACTGGAGCGACACCTGACCGAGCTGCGCAAGCGCCTGCGCGCCTATCCGCAGGAGCTGCGCCTGCAGCGCTTCACCGACCTGGCCGCCGCCCTGGCCTACGACCAGCAAGGGCACCCAGACAAAGCCCGCACCCTGATTGCGCATGCCTGCACCCAGGTCGGGGAGCCGCCCTTCGACATGGAGGCCGCCTGCAACCTGCTCTGCGCCCTGGCCTGCCTGGAGCAGCGCCAGACGCATCTGCTGCCCGACCCCAAGGTGATTGATCGCCTAGGGCGCCGCTTTGCCACCAGCAAGGCCATGGGCGACCTGCTGGGCAACGCAGCCAGCGCCCACCCCGCGTTCGTGGAGCAACTGCAGAAGGCACAGGACCACATGGTGCAATTGATCGAGCGCTCGCTCAAAGCCGCCAACAGCGGCGAGCCCAAAACGGCCTTTGCCGAGTTGCTGCGCACCGCCCAAGGCACGCAGAACGCCCGGGCCGTGGAGTCGGCCTGGCTGGTGCTGCAACGCTACGGCAGTGAAATTGCTGCATCCGACAGCCAGCGTGCGCAGCTCGCACAATTGCGCACCGATTACGGCACCGGGCGCAACAAACCGGCCTTGGGCGACCCGCGGCTGCGCCCGGCGGGCGGGGTGAACTTGGGCGCGCTGGACCGCCCGGCTGCGCCGCCAGAGGGTGCCTGAGGCCGCCAGAGGCCAGATTCGACCACCACCGGCCTGCGCGCAACCCCACTGCGCAAGCCTCCACGTTCAGCCCACGTTCTCCGGCGCTTTTACTCGCGCTTTGTGCCAGCGCGGCGGCTCGCTGGTGCGCGGCAGCAGGGGCTGGTCGGCCAAGCGCCCGATCTCGGCCCGCAGCGACTCGGCCCAGGCGCGCCGGTCGCGCCCCTGCGCGGTGTCGGGCTCGCCCCAGTGCAGCGTGGCTTGCAGATTCTGCGCGCAAACGATGCGCCAGACCGATTCAACCAGGCTGGTGTTGCCGCAATAGACCGGTGCCTCGTGGCGCGGTGCCTCGCCCAACAGCGCTTGGCCATCACCTTGCAAATAAACCACCGCAACCGGCAGGATCGGGCAGTCGGCCTCGAGCGCAGACTGCAGCAGCGAGGCGTGAAAAGGCATGATGCCTTGGCCGTCGCCCGTGGTGCCTTCGGGAAACAGCGCCACCAGGTCGCCCGCGCGCAGTGCGGCGGCCGTCTGCTGCGCCACCCGCAGCGCGTCGCTGCGTTTTTGGCGCTCGATGAACAAGGTGCCCGCCCCAATCGCCAAACGGCCAATCACGGGCCAATGCTGCACCTCGGCCTTGGAGATGAAGCGGCACGGCTGGCTGGCGTTGATGATCAAAACGTCGAGCCACGAAATGTGGTTGCAAATCACCAGCAAGGGGCCAGCCTGGGGCGGCTCGCACAGCACCTGCAGCCGCACCCCCATGATGCGCAGCGCCCGCTGCGTCCAGTCGCGCACTGTCGCTTGGCGAGCGCTTGCAGACAAACCCGGAAAGCGCCAACGCACGAGGTAAACCCCGGCCCCGATATGCAGCAGCAGCCGCAGCAGCCGCCCTATCGCTCGCAGGCGCTTCATGGTTGCGGCCGCCCCATCAGCCACGGCGCGGCAGGGCCGCATCAAACACCACCTGCCCGCCCACCAGCGTGGCGCGCACGCTGGCTGGCAGCTCGCGGCCCTCGAACGGGGTTAGGCGGCCCTGGCTGCGCAGCGCGCTGCCGGCTACCGTCCAGGCGCGCTGTGGGTCGATCAGGCACAGGTCGGCCACCCCGCCTTCGCGCATCTGCCCCAGGCTGTCTTGCAGCGAGCCCAAGCTGGTGCCCAGCACCCGCGCTGGCCCGGCCGTGAGCACTTCGATGGCACGCCGCAGCGGCACTTGCTCCTCGGCCGCCCATTGCAAGGCCAGGCCCAGCAGCAATTCCACCGCCGTCGCACCCGGCTCGGCCTCGGCAAAGGGCTGCACCTTGGCGTCGGCCGCCACCGGGTTGTGGTCCGACACCAGCGCGTCGATGCAGCCATCGGCCAGCGCAGCGCGCAAGGCGGCGCGGTCGCTGGGCTGGCGCAGCGGCGGCTGCAGGCGCGCGCGGGTGTCGTAGTGGCCAATGTCGGCGTCGCACAGGTGCAGGTTGTGCACGCTCACATCGCAGGTGAGCGGCAGGCCGTCGGCCTTGGCTTGGCGCACCAGTGCCAGCGCCGCCGCCGAACTGAGCCGGCACAGGTGCAGGCGCACGCCCGGCCCAGAGCTGGAGGCGCTGGACTGCACGCCGCGCAGCAGCTCCAGCGCGGTGTGCACCGCCAGCACCTCGGCCGCCACCGGTATGCCGCTCAAGCCCATGCGCGTAGCCAGCGGCCCGCTGGCCACCACCCCCTGGCCCAGCCAAAAATCCTGCGGCCGCAGCCAGACGCTGTAACCAAACGTGGCGGCGTACTGCAGGGCGCGCTGCAACACCTGGGTGTTGACGATGGGCACCTCGGCCTGCCCAAAACCCACGCAACCGGCTTGGCTGAGCTGCACCATCTCGGTCAGGGCCTCGCCCTTCAAGCCGCAGGTGAGGGCCCCGAGCGGGAACACGCGCGCCATGCGCAGCTTTTGCGCGCGCGCTTTGAGCATGTCCACCAGGCCGGGTTCGTCCAGCACCGGGTCGGTATCGGGCGGGCAGACCAGGCTGGTGACGCCACCGGCCAGCGCCGCCCCCAACTCCGACTCCAACATCCCGGCGTGCTCCTGCCCCGGCTCGCGCAGGCGCAGGCACAGGTCCACCAGGCCCGGCAGCACGAGGCAGCCGCTGGCGTCGAGCACGCGCTCGGGCGCAAAATCGGGCCGCACCGGGCCGATGCCGATGATGCGCCCGGCGGCTATGGCCACATCGGCCACGCGCTCGGTCTGGCTGGCGGGGTCGATCAGCCGCCCGCCCTGTATCAGTATCTTCATGCTTGCTGCTCCACTGGCGGTTAGGCTTCGTTGGCGGCGACGATGCCCATCACCGCCATGCGCACCGCGATGCCAAAGGTCACCTGCTCCAGCACCACGCTCTGCGCGCCATCGACCACGCTGGAGGCGATCTCGACGCCGCGGTTGACCGGCCCTGGGTGCATCACGATGGCGTCGGGCTTGGCCCAGCGCAGGCGCTCGGGCGTGAGGCCAAAACGCTGGAAATACTCCTGGCTCGACGGCAGCAGGGCGCCGTTCATGCGCTCGTTTTGCAACCGCAGCGCGATCACCACGTCGCAACCGCGTATGCCCTCTTCGAGCTCGTGGCAGACGCGCACCCCCATGGCAGCCAGATCGGGCGGCACCAGCGTGCGCGGCCCGACCACCCGCACATCCGGGCAGCCCAGCGTGCGCAGAGCGTGGATGTCGGAGCGCGCCACGCGCGAGTGCAGCACGTCGCCGACGATGGCCACCGACAACTGGCTGAAATCGCCCTTGTGGTGGCGGATGGTGTACACGTCGAGCAGCCCCTGCGTGGGGTGCGCGTGGCGCCCGTCGCCGGCGTTGATCACGTGCACGTGCGGGGCCACATGCTGCGCGATCAGATACGGCGCACCCGATTCGCTGTGGCGCACCACGAAAATATCGGCCGCCATGGCGCTCAGGTTGGCGATGGTGTCGAGCAGCGATTCGCCCTTGGCGGCCGAGCTGCGCGCAATGTCGAGGTTGATCACGTCGGCCGACAGGCGCGTGGCGGCGATCTCGAAGGTGGTGCGGGTGCGCGTGCTGTTTTCGAAAAACAGGTTGAACACGCTTTTGCCACGCAGCAGCGGCACTTTTTTGACCTCGCGCTGGTGCACACCCACAAAATTGGCCGCCGTATCCAGGATGTGCGTGAGAATTTCGCGCGGCAGCCCTTCGGTCGAAAGCAGGTGGATGAGCTCGCCGTGGCGGTTGAGTTGCGGGTTGTTCATGCCGCGCCCCCTAGTCGGCTGCTGCCGGGCACGGTGCTGCTGGCCGGGGCTGGGGATGCGGCTTCAGATGCCAGCTCGAAATCGAACCCGCCCTCGGGGCGGCGCACCAGCTCGAAGCGCAGCCCCGGGTCCAACGGCAGCCGCACGGCGGCAAAGTCGGGCGCCAGCGGCAGCTCGCGCCCGCCGCGGTCCACCAGCACCGCCAGCCGCACGCAGGCCGGGCGGCCGTGGTCGTAGAGCTCGTTGATGACGGCGCGCAGCGTGCGCCCGGTGTAGATCACGTCGTCGATCAGCAGCACCTGGGCCGCGTTGACCTCGAACGGCAGCCGGGTTTGCACGCCGTGTGCGCGCAGGCCGCGCTGGGCGTAGTCGTCGCGGTGCAGCGTGGAAGAAATCACGCCCGCCGGCCCCGGCAGGCCCAGCTCGCTTTGCAGGCGCTCGGCCAGCCAGGCCCCCCCGGTGGCCACCCCGACCAGGTGCGGGCAGGCGGCGCTGCCCGCGAGCAGGGCTTGCACGCCGCGCTTGAGCTCGGCATACAGCAGTTCGGCGTCGAGTGGCAAATGGCTCAAGGCAAGCTCCTCAAAAATTGCTCCAAAATGATGCAGGCGGCCGCCGCGTCGGCATCGCGTGCGCCCAGGCTGTGCGCCTCGGTGGTGCTGTAGCGCTCATCGACTTCGTACACCGGCAGCCCAAAGCGGCCGCGCAACTGGCGCGCAAACTTCAACGCCAAGGCGGTGTTTTCGTGCGGAGCGCCGTCTGGGTGGGTGGGGATGCCGACCACCAGCGCATCGGGTTGCCACTCGCGCAGGCGCGCTTCGATCAGGGGCCAGCGCGCCGCCCCTTCGGCGCGCAGCGTGGCCTGTGGGCTGGCGGTGCGCGTGAGGCGGTTGCCGCTGGCCACGCCGGTGCGCTTGAGGCCGAAATCGAAAGCCAAAAAGCGCTGCTGCGCCGCCGCAACTTCGACCACACCCGCCGCTGCCGCCGCACTCATGCGCGCCCCGCGCCCGGCGCCAGCATCCACGGCTGCAAGCCCAGCAGCGCCATCGCCTTGGCGTAGCGCTCGGCGACCGGGGTGTCGAACAGCAGCGCCGGGTCGGCATCGACGGTGAGCCAACTGTTCTCGCTCAACTCCGACTCCAACTGCCCCTCGCCCCAGGAGGAATAACCCAGGGTGAGCAGCATCTTGGCCGGCCCGGCCCCGCAGGCCAGGGCTTCGAGCACGTCGCGCGAGCTGGTCATTTCTAGGCCGCTGCCAGGGATTTGTAGGCTGGCGGCGTAGGCGCTGGGGCTGGGTGGCTCTGGCCGCGCCGGGTCGGGTGCGCCCTCGCTGGCGGCCGCATCGTCTGGGGCGGGATCGGTTTCTTCGTCTAGGCCTTCGAGTGCGGCCCGCAGCGCACGCGCCACGGCGGGCGGGGTCTGGTCGGTGCCCACGGCCTGAGCCGCGCCCATGGCGGGGTGCAGCACGAAGCCGCGATCGGTCTGGAGCGGGCCGCCCAGCAGCACCGGCTGCGCCGCCAGCTCGGGGCGGCGCAGGGGCAGATCGACCTTGTCGAACAGCTCGCCGACCGTGATCGCGCTCGGTTTGTTGATGATCAGCCCCAGCGCACCGCGTGGCGAGTGCTCGCACATAAAAACCACGCTGTTGCCAAACAGCTCGTCGTTGAGCCCCGGCATGGCGATCAAAAAATGGTGCGTGAGATTAAAAGGGGCAGAATCTGGGTTCATGCACGGAATTCTAAGCGCCCCCTCATGACTCATGCCGCTAAACCCTACGCCGCCGGTCTGGTCTGGCTGCGGCGCGACCTGCGCGCGCACGACCACGCCGCCCTCTGCCACGCTTTGCGCCAGTGCCGGCGCGTTTGGTGCGTGTTTGTTTTCGACACCGACATCTTGCAGCCGCTGCTGGAGCGCGGCTTGCAGGCCGATCGGCGCGTCGAGTTCATCCACGAGTCGCTCATCGACCTCGACGAGCAACTGCGTGCGCTCGGGCGCAGCAATGGCACCGAGGGCGTGGGGCTGCTGGTGCGCCACGGCCGGGCCGTGGAGCAAATTCCGCGCCTGGCGGCGCAACTGGGTGTGCAGGCGGTGTTTGTCAACCACGACGACGAACCCGCCGCGCTCACGCGCGATGCCCGCGTGCTGGGCGAGCTGGCGCACCAGGGCGTGCTGCTGCACAGCCACAAAGACCACTTGCTGTTTGAGCGGCGCGAGTTGCTCAACCAGAGCGGGCAGCCCTTTACCGTGTTCACGCCCTACAAAAGCGCTTGGCTGCAAGCGCTGCACGAAAGCCACATGCGGCCGCACCCGGTGGAGCGCCACGCCGACGCGCTGGCCCCCTGCCCAGCCGACAGCCCGCCCGGCGTGCCTAGCCTGGAGGCGATCGGCTTTGCGCCCAGCAACCTGCGCGAGCTCAAAATTCGCACCGGCAGCCGCGGCGCGCTGGCGCTGCTGGAAGATTTTTTGGAGCGCATCGAGCACTACCAGCAGGCGCGGGATTTTCCGGCGCTCAAGGGCCCGAGCTATTTGAGCGTGCACCTGCGCTTTGGCACCCTGAGCATACGGCAGGCCGTGGCGGCGGCCTATGGCATGCACTTGCAGGGCATGGTGGGTGCCAGCACCTGGCTGAGCGAGCTGATCTGGCGCGAGTTTTATCACCAGATTCTGGCCAACTTTCCGCACGTGGTCGAGCGCGCTTTCAAGCCGGCCTACGACCGCATTCGCTGGGAACACGGCAAGGCGGCGCAGGCCCACTTTGCCGCCTGGTGCGAGGGGCGCACCGGCTACCCGCTGGTGGATGCGGCCATGCTGCAGCTCAAGCAAACCGGCTATATGCACAACCGCTTGCGCATGGTGGCGGCGAGCTTTTTGTGCAAAGACTTGGGGCTGGACTGGCGCTGGGGCGAGCGCCATTTTGCCGAGCACCTGATCGACTTCGACCTGGCCGCCAACAACGGCGGCTGGCAGTGGTGCGCCTCCAGCGGCTGCGACGCCCAACCCTACTTTCGCATTTTCAACCCGCTGCTGCAAAGCGAGAAGTTCGACCCCCAAGGCAAGTTCATCCGCCGCTATCTGCCGCTTTTGGCGGCGCTGCCCACAGCCGCCTTGCACGCACCCTGGAAGGCCCAGGCCGCCGATCTGGCCGCCGCCGGTGTGGTGCTGGGGCGCGACTACCCCAAGCCGCTGGTGGATCACGCCAGCGCACGCCTGCGCACCCTGGAGCGCTATGCGGTGGTCAAGGCGGTGACTTGATTACTGCGCTGCGCTGGCCTGCGCGGCGCAGCCCTGCACCAGCGCCAGCAATTCGGGCTCGGCGTAGGGCTTGCCCAAGTAATGCTCGACCCCGAGCTCGCGCGCCAAGGCGCGGTGCTTGTCGGCCTGGCGCGAGGTGATCAAGATCACGGGCAGATCGGCCCAGCGCGCATCTTGGCGCAACTGGCGCAGCAGCTCGAAGCCGTCCATGCGCGGCATTTCCAGGTCGCACAGCAGCAGCAGCGGCGTTTCGGCGCGCAAGCAGTCTAGCGCTTGCAGCCCGTCGGCGGCCAGCGCGACCCGGTAGCCCGCGCGCTGCAGCAGGCGCTGGGTGAGGCGGCGCACGGTGATCGAGTCATCGACGACCAGCACCAGCGGCGCTTGGGCGCTGCGCCTGGCCTGGGCCGTGGGCAAGGCCAGGGCGCGCTGCTGGCGCACCCAAGCGCGTGCCGCCTGCGCGCACCAGGCCGAGACGGCCACTGGGTTGTAGATCAGCGCCACCGCCCCCGAGGCCAGCACCGCCGCCCCGGCCAGCCCCGGCAGGCAGGCCAGTTGCGGCCCCAGCGGCTTGAGCACCACCTCCTGCGGCCCCAGCACCTCATCGACATGCCAGGCCACCGCCTGGGCGGCGCTGCGAAATTCCAGCACCGGCCAGTTGCGCGCTTGGTGCGAGCGTTCGTCGGTGCTTTCGGCCGACAGGGCCAACAGGGCACCGGCCCAGTAAAAGGGCATGGTCGCGCTGGCGTTGCGCCACTGGGCGCTGACATAGGCCGCGGTGAGCTCCTCGGCCTGGGCCCGCCGCACCTGCTGCACCCACGGGGTGGGTACGCCAAAGACGAAATCGCCCACGCGCAGCAGCAGCACCTCGGTCACGGCGCTGCTGCGTGGCAGCAAGAGGCGAAAGGCGCAACCGCCCCCCTCGGGCAGCAGGCACTCGATCTGGCCGCCCAGGCCGAGCACTTCGTTGCGCACCGCATCGAGCCCGATACCGCGCCCGGCCCATTCGGTCAGGGTGCTGGCGGTGCTCAGCCCCACGGCAAAGACCAGCCGCGCCGCATCGGCCGCGCTCCAGGGCGCTTGCGGCTGGTGCAGCCCAAGCGCCAGGGCGCGTTCGCGCACGCGTTCGGAATCGATCCCGGCCCCGTCGTCGGAGAGTGTGATGGCCAAATCCTGGCCTTGGGTTTGCAGCTCGATGCGCACCCGCCCCGGCAGCGGCTTGCCCAGGCGCAAGCGCTCGGCCTCGGGCTCGATGCCGTGCACCACGGCGTTGCGCAACAGGTGTTCGAGCACCGGCGCCAAGCGCTCCAGCACGCTGCGCTCGACTTCGATGGCGCCGTTTTGGATCTGCAACTCGGCCTCTTTGGCGCAGCCTTGGGCGGCTAGGCGCAGGCTGCGCTGCAAGCGCTCGGCCAAGGTGTCGAAGGCCAGCCAGCGGCTGCGCAGCAGGTCGTGCTGCCACTCGCGCGTCTGGCGCGCCTGCCCCGCCAGGTTGCTTTCGGCGGCTTGCAAGCTGCGCTGCAACTGGTGCTGCACGGTGGCCACGTCGTTGACCGACTCGGCCAGCAGCCGCGTGAGCTCCTGCACCCGGGTGTAGCGGTCGAGTTCGAGCGGATCAAAGCGCGCCGGGTCTTCGCGGCTGTGGATCTGGCGCGACTGCATCTGGCTCTCGGTTTGCCATTCGAGGTCGCGCAACTGGCTGCGCAAGCGCTCCACGTTGGAGCCCATGTCTTGCAAGGCGCGGCGCATCCCGCCCAGATCGGCTTCGAGCCGGGTGCGGCCCAGGCTCAGGTCGGCGGCGTGGACCTGCAAGCGGTCGAGCCAATCGGCGCGCACGCGCAACGTGGCGGGAGGGGTGGCGGGAGGGGTGGGCGCGGCCGCAGCGGCCTGGCTGTGCGGCCAAGCTGGGTCTGGCTCGGCCTCGCTGGGCCCGGTGGTCGGGCTTGGGCTTGGGATTGGGCTTGGGATTTGGCCCGTGATTGGGTTTGGGTGGGTGGCTGCGGCTGTAGCCGCAGCGCGGCGCAGTTGTTCAAAGTGCTCGCACAGTTGGTCCAGCGCTGTTTGCAGCGCGCGCAGCGCCTCGGGGGCAGGCGACTCGGGCGGTTCGGGCAGGGCCAGCAACTGGCCTTCGAGCCGGTGCGCTCGCTCGCCCAGGGCCAAGGCACCGGCCAGGCGGGCGCTGCCCTTGAGGGTGTGCAGGTGCCGCAGCAGCTCGGCACGGGCGCCGCCGTGTGTGGGCCGCGCCCGCCACTGGCGCAAGGCCGAGGCCAGTTGCGGCAGAAGGTGCTGCGTTTCGTCCTCGAACACCGCCCAGAGGTCGGCGTCGAGCCGGTACACGGCGGCGTCGTCGGGGGGAATGGGTGCATGGCTGGGGGGGGGCGCAAGCGCAAGTGGAGCGCTGGTCGGTGCTGCGAGCGGCAGCTCTGGGATCGGAGCTTCTGCTATTGGTGCTGCTGCGGTCGGTGCTTCTGCAGGTGCGGGCTCTGCGAGCGGTGCGTCTTGGTCGGGGGCGCGGCTGGCGGCCAGCTTGGGCTGTGGCTGCACCGGGGTGGGCAATGAGGTGGCGGCGTGCGCCAGTGCCTCTGCGTCGGGCTGCGTGGCCGCGTCCTGCTCGATGGCTGCGTGGCTTTGCGCCTCGGCCGGGGCGGCACCCAGGGCACCCAGGGTTGCCAGAGCGGCCAGGATGTCGGGGCTGGGTTGGCGCAGAAAACCGGCGGCAAACTGGTGCAGCAGGCGGCGGACTTGTTCGCTGGCATCTTGCAGCACGGGGGCGGCTGGGGCTGGGGCTGGGTTCGCCTCGTGCTGCGGCGCATGGGCAGCGGCGAGCCGCTCCAGCCCATGCTCGAGTGCGCGCGCCAATTGCGCCAGCCCGTCGAACCCGACCGTGGCGGCCGCACCGGCCAGCGAGTGCGCCAGCACCGCCAGTTCGGCCGGCGGTGGCTCGGCCTCGGGCTGGCCTGCGGCCCAGGCCGCCACACCCGCCTCTAGGCGACTCGACCATTCCTCGGCCTCGGCCAGGAACACGTTGAACAAATCGAGCTCGATGCGCAAGTGCCCAACCAATTTGATCGGCTGCTCCAGCAGCGGCGGCAAACGCACGGCCTGGCGCAACACCGGCACACTGCCCGCAGGTGGTGCACTGCGGGGCACGGGCACGGGCACGGGAACGGGGGACGGGGACGCAGTCTCGGCCTGGGTCGGGGCCGGTGACAACTCGGGCAGCCGCTGTTGCAATGCACCCCAAACCGCCTCGCATTGCTGCAACAGCTCTGGGCTGGCCGGCAGGCGCTCGGCCAGTTGGGTGTTGAGCCGCTGCTCGATCGCCCAAGCGGCCTGGCCCCAGTCGCTCTGGCCGACCATGCGTGCGCTGCCCTTGAGGGTGTGAAAGGCGCGCCGCAGCGCCGTCAGGTCGGCCACGCTGTCGGGGCGCTGGCGCAGCACCTGGAGGGTGGCGGCCATGCCCTGCAGCAGCGCGGCGGCTTCTTCGGCAAAGACTTGCAGCAGTTCGGCGGCGTCGTCTTCGGGCTCTGCGGGCTCTGCGGGCTGTGTGGGCTGTGTGGGCTGTGCAGGCTGTGCAGGCTGTGCAGGCTGTGTGGGCTGTGTGGGCTCTGCGGGTAGCGCGGATGCTGCAGGCTCGTGTGCAGGCAGCGCGCCGACCGCCGCCTGCTCGGCGCTGGAGGCTGCGGTCTGCGGTGCGGCCAGTGCCTGCGCAGTGAGCGCGGCCCCCGCCGAGGGCAGATCGGCTTGCAACAGGCCGCTGGCCGGATCGAAGCGAAAGGCGCTGCGCGCGCGCTCGGGCTGGCGCAGCACGGCCTCCAGCAGCGCCCCCAAAGCCGACAGGTTGCTGCCCAGCCGCTGCCGGGCTGCGGCCGTGTCGGCGGGTTCGAACTGCGCTGCCCGCTCCAGCGGCGGTGGATCGGCTTGATCGGCTTGATCGGCTTGATCGGCTTGATCGGCTTGATCGGCTTGATCGGCTTGATCGGCTTGATCGGCTTTCGGCTGCGGCTCGCCGGGAGCGGGCCACACGGCCTGCAAGTCGGTGCGCAGGCACAGCAGGGTCGCGCTGGCGGCGGGCAGCTCCAGCAGCGCCGCCACGCCGATCAGGGCATCGAGGCGGCGCAGCGCTGCATTCGGCTCGTGAGCCGGCCCCTTAGCGGCTGCGGTGGCTGCAGGGGCTGTGGTTGCATCGGCGGCAACGGCGGCAGCGGTGGCTGGCGCATCGGCCTGCCCATCGCCCCCCCGCTGCCCTTGCCAGCGCTCAGCCAGCGCCTGCTCGACCCAAGCCAGTTCGCCGCGCATCTGGGCCAGCAGGGCCGCCAGTGTGGCGCGCTCGTTGTGTTGCCGGTAGCGCTGGGCCAGCGCCGGTGGAATGGGTGGCAGCGCCTCGCCCCGGCTCAGGCCCTGCAGGCGCTGGGCCAGCAACTGCAGCCGCTGGCCAAACTGGGCATCGAGCAGGTCGAACTCGGCCAATTCGGCCCCCAGCAGCAGCAGGCTGTGGCAGACTTCCAGCGCCAACCCGGGCGAACCTTCGGGCGAACCTTCGGGCGAACCTTCCAGCGCCCCGGCAGCGGCCCCGGCTTGGCGCGCCAGCTCCATCCAGCCCTGCGCCAGCTCCTGCAAAGCCGTGGCAGCGGGCAGCTCGGCACCCGCCTCCTCGGCCAGACCGGCCAGTGCCTGCCCCAAGCGCAGCAGCAGCGCGCCATCGGGCGGTGGCGCAGCCGTTTCGGTGCCGTGCTCCCAGGCGCTTTGCGCGGCCTGCAGGGCAGACTGGGCTTGCGCCAAGCGGGCCGGGTCGTAACGCCCCAGCACCCGGCTCTCAACCTCCCACGGCGTGGGCTGCACCCAGCCCTGCGCCTGCCAGATGGCGTGCAGATGCGCCTGCGCGGGGTCGTCGGCCTGGGGCGGCACCTGCGCCAGCAGGTAGAGCAGGTCGTGGGTAGCCGCCGCCAAACCCTGCTCCTGGCCCTGGCTCCACAGCTTGTATTGCGCCAGCAGGCCCGAGAGCGAGCGCTTGAGCCAAACGCTGTAGGGCAGCCGCCCCGCCGCCAGCGCCTCGAAACAGGCGGCCGCAGCCAGCCAGAACTGGCACCAAGGCCCAGCACCGGTGCCGCGCGCCAGCGCCGCCGCCAGTTGCGCCCCGGCCGTGGCCGCGGCCGGATTCGGGGCCTTGAGCAGCGCCAACACCAGCCGCTCCAGCCGTTCGCGCAGCGCCGGTTGCGCCGCCAGGGCCAAGCCCGCAGGCGGATGGGCGGCGCACGGTTCGCAGCGCCACAGGTCGGCCGGGTGAATGCGCGTCGCACCGGCCAGTTGCTGCCAGTCGCGGTAGGTTGGGAACAGGGCCAGATCGGGTACGGGGCGCTGGCGCAGCCGGCGCAGCAGGTACTCTTGCAGCGCGTGGCAGCCCTGCTTGACGGCCTGTGCCGCCGCCGGGGTGGCCCATTGCGGCTTGTGCACCAGGCGCTGCAGCGCCGCCTCCAGTGCGCGCAGCGTTTGTGCGGGGGCCGCCAAATCGACCAGCTCCAGCGCCCCGACCGCTTGGTGCAACTGCTGCCCCAGCAGGCGCAGCTCGGAGTTGTCCACCTGGGCCAGGTCGCTGTGCCGCGCCGCCTCGTTTTCGGCCACGTAGCGCTGCACCGAGGCCGCCGCATCCTCCAAACACAGGCGCAGCTCCTCGTACACCCAGGCCAGCGGCCCCAGGTCGGACGGCGCAACGGGCGCAAGCGGCGCCTGCGCTGCAAAGGGCTGTGGTGCGGGGGCCGACACGCTGGGCAACCTCATCCGATGGTGAAACGCGCCACCGACTGGCGCAGCTCCAGCGCCAGCCGCGCCAGCGCGCGCACCTGCTGCACCGTGGAACGGGTGCCTTCACCGGCGTGCTCGGTGACGGCAAAAATGCGCTGAATCTGGTCGGCGGTCTGGGCCGCCAGCTCGGCCTCGCGCGTGGCCGAGGCGGCGATCTGCTCGATCAGCTCGGCTACCTGCTGCGACAGGCGGTCGATCTCGGCCAGGGCGGAACCGGCGTGGTCGGAGCGGCGCGTGCCTTCGACCACTTCGCGCGTCGAGCGCTCCATGGCCGACACCGCATCCTGCGTGTCGCTTTGTATCGTGCGCACCAAGGCGGCGATCTGGCCGGTGGCGTCGGCGCTGCGCTCGGCCAGGCGCTGCACCTCCTCGGCTACCACGGAAAAACCGCGCCCGGCCTCGCCCGCCGCGGCGGCCTGGATGGCGGCATTGAGCGCCAGCACCTGGGTCTGCTCGGTGAGGTCGTCGATGAGCTCGGTGATGGCCCCGATTTCCTGCGACGACTCGCCCAGCCGCTTGAGCCGTTTGGCGGTTTCCTGCATCTGCTCGCGCAGCGTGTGCATGCCTTCTATGGCCTGCTGCACCGCCTGCGCCCCACCCTCGGCGGCCTGGCGCGCTTGGCGGGCGGCACGGGCCGAGCCCTGCGCCTGCGCCGAGACCTGGTTGATGCGCGACGCCATCTCCAGCACCCCCTGCCCGGTCTGGCGGATTTCGCGCAACTGCTCGGTCGATGCCGCCAGCAGCTCGATCGAGGTCTGCTCGACCTGGGTCGTGGTTTCGCCCAGCCGCTGGGCGCTGCGCTGCACTTGGCCGACCAGAGCGCGCAGCTCCTCGACGGTGTAGTTGATCGAATCGGCAATCGCCCCGGTGAGGTCTTCGCTCACGGTGGCCTGCTGCGTCAAATCGCCCTCGGCCACGCGCTGCAACTCGTTCATCAGGCGCACGATCGCGGCCTGGGTCGCGTCGTTGATGCGCTGGGCCTCTTTTTCCTGCTCTCGTGCCAGCGCCTCGGACTGCGCCAGCGCTTGCTGCTGCTGCTGCGCCCAGCGGCGTTGCTGCCGCAGCAGCACCAGCGCACACGCCACCGCCAGCAGCCCGCAGCCCGCCACCACCAGGCCCCAAGCGCTGGCCGGCAGGCCCAGGCCCGCCGGCCCATGGCCCCCGAGCCAGCCTTGCAGTGCGGCCAGGCCCATGAGCAGCAGCGCCAGCAGCAGGCCGACCTGCCAGCCGGTGTGCCCGGGCGGCCGCGCCGCAGCCAGCGCCGCTGCCGCAGCCGCACCCGTCAGCCGGGCGCGCTCAGCCGCTTGCGCATCGAGCGTCAAACTGCTCCAGCCCGAAGCGCCTGCTTCGGTGGCGGCTTCGGTCGGCGGCCCCTGGGTGCTGGCGCTGTCTGGCGCCGGCTTGAGCGGGGCTTGGGGGCGGCTGGGGCGCAACCAGCGCCAAAGGGCTTTAAACATGGGGCCTCCTCACGCAGGTGCCGCCGGCTGGGGCCGCGCAAACTCGGGGCTGCGCGGGTCGAGGAAGGCCGCCGACTGGGCCAGCGCCTGCAAATCCAGCTCCAGCCAGCGCTGGCCGTGCCGATCGCGGGCCGCCTGGCGCAGCCCTGGGCGCTGTGGCTGCCAGGGCTCAAACGCCAGCTCGGCCGCACTGCGCAAACCCAGCAAACGATCGGCGCACAGCGCCGCCTCCAGGCCCAGCGCAGGGCTGAAACTGACCCAGTATTCGCTCGCATCGCCCTGCGGCGCGCTCTGGCCTGGGGCGAGCCCGAACAGGCGCACCCAGTCCAGCACCAACAGCAGGCTGCCGCGCCAGAGTGCGACCCCGCGCACCCAGGGCTGGGTGTGGGGCAGGCGTTGCAAAGGTGTGGGGGCAAAGATCTCGCCCGCCTGCGCCAGCGGCAGCAGCGCGGGCACCCCCTGCCAGGCCAGCGCCAGCCAGGTCGGCTCCAGTGGCCGCTGCGCCGAATCGGCCAGCTTGCGCGCCAATTCGGCCTGGTAACCTGGCACCGAAGGGCGCGTGCTGCGGCTCATGCGCGCCCGCCAGTGGCGCACGGCCGCCCGAAGCCACTGGCACGGCACCTCGGGGGGCAGCGAGCGCAGCGCTCTTGGGGGCGCGCCCTGTTCACCCCAGCGCCTCGATCTGGGCCAACAGGGCCTTGGCATCGACCGGTTTGGTGAAGTACTCGCGCGCACCTTGGCGCAAGCCCCACACGCGGTCCGACTCCTGCACCTTGCTGGAGCAAATGAACACCGGCACCTGCCCGTACTGCGCATGGCGCGCCAACTGGCGCGTGAGCGCAAAGCCGTTGGTGCCCGGCATCACCACGTCCATCAAGATCAGGTCGGGCACCTGCTCCGCCAGCGCCTGCAACGCCTCGTCGGCGTTGTGGGCGGTGCGCACCAGGTAGCCGTTGCGCGTGAGCAGCTTGCTCAGGTGCAGCAGCTCGGTGCGCGAATCGTCGATGAGCAAGATGTCACGAACCATGGCGGCGCTCAGGCGGGCGGCTGCGTGGGCGCACCGCTGTGGCGCTGCACCGCTTGCAGCAGTTGCTCGGATGTAAAGGGCTTGCCCAGGTGCTCCTGCGAGCCCGCCAGGCGGCCGCGGGCCACGTCGAACAAGCCATCGCGCGACGACAACAGCACCACCGGCACTTGGGCAAAACGGGCGTTGCGCTTGATGATGGCGCAAGTCTGGTAGCCGTCTAGGCGCGGCATCAGGATGTCGCAAAACACCAAATCGGGGGCAAAATCGTGCAGCAGCGCCAGCGCCTGGTAGCCGTCTTCGGCCAGCAGCACCTCGTGCCCACCCTGGCGCAAGAAGCGCTCGGCGCTCAAGCGCACCGTCTGGCTGTCGTCGATCACCAGCACTTTGCGCGGGGGCTGGGCGGCGGCGGGCATCTGGGCAGGGCGCAGACTTAGAGCGCCACCATTTCAAAGTCTTCTTTGCGACCGCCGCATTCTGGGCAAGTCCAGTTCATGGGCACATCCTCCCAGCGCGTGCCGGGGGCTAGGCCGTGCTCGGGTGCGCCGACCGCTTCGTCGTAAATCCAGCCGCAGATCAGGCACATCCAGGTTTTGTGGGGGCTCATGGTGGAAATCCGCTTGTCATAGAATGAGCCCCATTGTACCGAGCAGTGCCTGCGCTGCTGCCCTGGCGGGCAGCGTGGCGGGCTGCGCTGGCGTAGCTGATGTGGCCGCCGGCTTGGCTCCTTGCAAACCCGCGCTTTTTTAAGCGACCCAAGCACGCATGACCCCCGCCTCCGAACCGCCCACCTTGGCCACCAGCGCCATCCCCGCCAGCGCGGCCAGCGGCCCGAGTGTGCTGCCCTGTGTGCTCACTTTCAATGCCAACGACCCCTGCGGCGCGGGCGGCTTGGCAGCCGACTTCACCGCCATGGCCAGCGCCTCCTGCCATGTGCTGGCGGTGCTCACCGGCACCTACGTGCGCGACACCCGCGGCATACACCACCACGTGGCGCTCGACGACGAGCTGATCGACGACCAGGCGCGCTGCGTGCTCGAAGACATCACGCCGCAGGCGATCAAGGTCGGCTTCGTGGGCAACCCCGACAACCTATCCACCGTCGCCGAACTGCTGAGCGACTACGCGCAGATTCCGGTGGTCTGCTACCTGCCCGATCTCTCGTGGTGGGACGAAGTGGAGCGCGAAAACTACCTCGATGCGCTGGCCGAGCTGGTGCTACCCCAGACCAGTGTGCTGGTGGGCAACCACCACACCCTGTACCGCTGGCTGCTGCCCGACTGGGTCCAGGAGCGCGCCCCCAATGCGCGCGAAATCGCTGCAGCGGCCGCCGTGCACGGCGTGCCCTACACCCTGGTGACCGGCTTCAACGCCCCCGACCAATACTTGGAAAGCCACCTGGCGGCACCCGAGATGCTGCTGGCCAGCGCCCGCTTTGAGCGCTTCGAGGCCACTTTCAGTGGCGCGGGCGACACGCTCTCGGCCGCCCTGTGCGCCCTGCTGGCCTGCGATACCGATCTGCAAGCCGCCTGCGCCGAAGCCCTGAACTACCTCGACCAGTGCCTGGAAGCCGGGTTTCAGCCCGGCATGGGCCACGCCATACCCAACCGCCTGTTCTGGGCCCAAGAAGAAGACGGCGACGCCCCCAACGACGACGACGCCTCCGAGGCCCCAGCCCAGTTGCTGGCCGACTTCCCCTCCGGCCAAACCTCGCACTGATTGCCCTTTTTCTCTGCTTTGGCCCAGCGCCACCCCACCATGACCGACCGCAACCTCGCCCTGCTGCAACGCGC
>BBPD01000202.1_pt1 | contig 41187 bp, 38 predicted proteins | sample 1344911 | NCBI WGS metagenome assembly BBPD01 (sample SAMD00019088, study PRJDB2971) | groundwater metagenome | biome: freshwater biome; feature: mineral spring; material: ground water | place: USA: CA, Sonoma | collected 2011-09 | depth surface m
AGGCGTTTGACGACGCAACCAGCCCTGCTCGATCGCCGCCCATGCCCGTCCCGAAGACATTCCGATGCCTGCACCCCGCCTCACGCCCTGCGCCGTCCTGTGGCAAGCTATGCATGCAACCATCAGCCTGCAATAGCTGATACCGCAACCCGCCGACCATCAGCTATCCGCGCAGCGGCAAGCGCGGCCGCGCGCCGGCCGACAGGCCGAACGCAACCGGTCTACCGCATCGAGACCTGGTATAAACATCCAATTTCGACGGAGTTCGACGCGATAGTCGGCGAATGGACCTCGCTCCCGAAGGTTTTTACCCACAACTTCCCCGCCCCGGTCTGGCTGTCCCGAAATCACTCGGCCAGCCGGGCAACGATTTGGCCAGCTAACAAGCCGGTCGGCCTGTCCCCGGTCCACGTGCGGATGGCAGCGAAACCATCGAGGCTTCCAAGTTGTGCGTTTTCGGGTCGGGGGCATCTGGGTCGGGGGCATCTGGGTCGGGGGCTTCTGGGTCGGGGTCTTCTGGGTCGGGGGCTTCTGGGTCGGGGGCTTCTGGGTCGGGGGCTTCTGGGTCGGGGGCCACCAGCATGGCCGCCCGACCCGCCCTACATGCCTTTGGAAACCGGGGTCCTGCGGGTCCGTAAATAGGGCCTGCCGGGCCGGGTTGCCAGCGCAGGTTGGTCCGGAATGGTGGGATGTGCGGCGCGGCGTTTGCTTGTCGGGCCGGGGTGCCTTGTCTATCGTTTCCAAGCCATGTCGCCTGCGTCTCCTTCGCCCCGCATCCTGCCCATGCCGCCCTTGGGGGTGGCCCTGCTGCTGATCGCAGGGGCGAGTTCGGCTTTCGTGTTTGCGGTGGTGGTGTGGCCGGCGCTGACGGCGCAGGCAAGGCCCCAACATGCGGGGCACTGGGGGTGGGTGAGCCTGCACACGATCGCGGGGGCCGCCATGCTGATCACTGCGCCCCTGAACCTGTATGTGGGGGCCACGCGGCGCTGGTTCGAATGGCACCGGCATATCGGCTGCGCCTTCATCGGGGCGGGCTATACCGCCGCGCTGGCGGCGCTGGCAGTGAATGTGCAGAACCCGCACGGCAATGTTTCGATCGCGGTGTCGACCAGCCTGCTGGCCATCGTCTGGACGGCGTGCGCCTCGATGGGATGGCGCACGGGGGCGCAGCATCGGTTGCGGGCCCACACGGACTGGATGATCCGCAGCTATGTGCTGACGTGGAGCTTCGTGCTGTGCCGGTTGGTGCAACGCAGCGGGGCCAGCGCGCTGCTGGGCGAGGGCGGGGCTGCGATGGTGGTGTGGCTGACCTGGCTGGTTCCGCTGGCGGCGTGCGAGCTGGCCTTGTGGATGTGGCGCGGGAGGCGGATGGGGTGAGAGGCAAGCGGTCGCTGGTGGTGCTGGCAGGATTTAACGGCCTGCTCGCGGTGGGGCTGGGCGCGTTCGGCGCGCATGCGATTTCCGACAGCCAGGCGAAGGACTGGCTGGAGACGGCGACGCGCTTTCAGCTGCCCCATGCGGTGGCGATGCTGGCTTGCCTTGCGCTGTGGCCGCACGGGCGGTGGGCAGCGCTGCTGCTGGGGGTGGGGGCGCTGCTGTTCGCGGGGGCACTGCAGGCGCTGGCGCTGGGAGCGCCGCGTTGGATTGCGATGGTGGCGCCGGCTGGGGGCGGGTTGATGCTTGCCGGGTGGGTGGTGGTTATGCTGGGGGCGCTTCGGCGCTAGGGGCTGCAGCTATGGCCGATGCACTCGGCCGCCCGGCGTTTGAGGGACCCAAAGACAACGCGGCATTGCGGCCCTCAGGCAGCAAGGCCGTGGCAGTGCTTGAACTTCCTGCCGCTCCCGCACGGGCACAGGGTATTCCGCGCGACCGTGCGCTGCCATGTTTCCGGATCGGCCGCGACGAAATCGGGGCCGAACAGGTGGGCCACGCTCTCCGCTGCCTCCAGCTCGTCGGGCGAAAGCGCGTCGCCCATTGCGAACAGGCCCGGCACCGAGGGTGTGCCGACGCTGGAGAAGGAGAAGGCCGGCATCCCTTCCGACGGCAGCGACGGCCTTCCTCCAAAATTTCCGGCGGCGGACGCACCCGGGGCGAGCTGCAGGAAATCCGGCAGGTCGGGCATCGGGGTCGGCTCGGGCATCCGGAAATCGGCAAAGGCGAGCATCCGCGTCACATCCTCGCGTACGTTCCGCAACATCCGCTCGAACAGCTGGAAGGCCTCGGCCTTGTACTCGTTCAGCGGCTGCTTCTGGGCATAGGCGCGCAAGTGCACCACCTGGCGAAGGGCATCGAGCGTCGCCAGATGCTCTTTCCAGTAATGATCCAGGCTTTGCAGCAGGATCTGCTTTTCCACCTGGATCCAGTTCTCGTCCGGGATGCCGGCCTGCTTGGCTGCCATCACCTCGTCGAGCCGGGTGTTCAGGCGGTCGATGAAGATTTCCTGGTCGACCGCCTCTTCCTTCACCCACGCGCCAAGCGGCAGTTCGAGGTTGAGCTGGGTGGTGATGTCGGTGTTCAGCGCCTCGATGTCCCACTGTTCGGGGTAGGTGCCGGGCGGGCAGTTGCGCTCCACGATGTCGGCCACCGTGTCGCGGCGGAATTCCAACACCACGTCGGACACCTTGTGCGCGTCCATGATGTCGGCGCGCTGGTCATAGACCACCTTGCGCTGGTCGTTCATCACGTCGTCATACTGAAGAAGCTGCTTGCGGATATCGTAGTTGCGCGCCTCGACCTTCTTCTGCGCGGTCTCGATGGCCTTCGAGATCCAGGGGTGGACGATCGCCTCGCCGTCCTCAAGGCCGGAGTTCATCACGCGGGTCAGCATGTTCTGCTGGCCGAAGATGCGCAGCAGGTCGTCGTCGAGGCTGAGGTAAAAGCGGCTGAGGCCGGGGTCGCCCTGGCGGCCCGAGCGGCCGCGGAGCTGGTTGTCGATCCGCCGGCTCTCGTGCCGTTCGGTTCCGAGCACGAACAGGCCGCCCGCCTCGCGGACACGCTCGCGCTCGGCCATCACTTCGGCCCTTACCTGCGCGATGGCGGCGTCGCGTTCGGGCCCCTCGGGGAGGCCCTTGAGCTCGTCATCGATGCGGAACTCGATGTTGCCGCCCAACTGGATGTCGGTTCCGCGGCCGGCCATGTTGGTGGCTATGGTGACGGCGCCCAGCCGGCCGGCCTGCGCCACGATATGCGCTTCCTGCTCGTGGTAGCGGGCGTTCAGCACGCTGTGCTCCACGCCTTCCTGCGCAAGAAAGCCGGAGAGCTTTTCCGATTTCTCGATGGACACCGTTCCGACAAGGCAGGGCTGGCCGCCGGCTGCCTTTTCCTTGATGGTCTTGACGATGGCGGCAAACTTGTCGGCCTCGTTCTTGTAGAATTCGTCCTGGTCGTCCTGCCGACTGACCGGCAGGTTGGTCGGGATCTCGACAACGTTCAGCTTGTAGATGTCGAAGAATTCCGGCGCTTCCGTCAGCGCCGTGCCTGTCATCCCCGAGAGCTTGGGGTAGAGGCGGAAATAATTCTGGAAGGTGATGGAGGCCAGCGTCTGGTTCTCGGGCTGGATTTCAACCCCTTCCTTGGCCTCGACCGCCTGGTGGAGGCCATCGGACCAGCGGCGGCCGTCCATCATGCGGCCGGTGAATTCGTCGATGATGACGACCTTGTTGTCGCGCACGATGTAATCCGTATCCAGCCGGAACATGTGCACCGCGCGCAGCGCCTGGTTCAGGTGGTGGACGACCTGGGTGTTTTCGAAGTCGTAGAGGTTCGCGCCCTCCAGCAGGCCCGCCGATTCCAGCGCGCGCTCGGCGAACTCCGTGCCTTCCTCGGTAAGGATGATCGACTTGCCCTTCTCGTCTTTCTCGAAGTGCGAGGGATCGAAGGTCTTCACGATGAGGTCAACCGAACGGTAGAGATCGGACTTGTCGTCGGTCGGGCCTGAGATGATCAGCGGCGTGCGGGCCTCGTCGATCAGGATCGAATCCACCTCGTCGACGATGGCATGGTTGAATTTCCGCTGCACCATCTGGCTTCGGTCGTACTTCATGTTGTCGCGCAGGTAATCGAAGCCGAATTCGTTGTTGGTCCCGTAGGTGATGTCGGCGGCATAGGCCGCGCGACGCTCCACATCGTGGAGGTTGGGCACGATCACGCCGACAGTCAGGCCAAGCCAGCGGTAGAGCTGGCCCATCCATTCGCTGTCGCGCCGGGCGAGATAGTCGTTCACGGTGACGACGTGGACGCCCTTCCCTTCCAGGGCGTTCAGGTAGGTGGCGAGCGTGGCGACGAGCGTCTTGCCCTCGCCCGTGCGCATTTCCGCGATCTCGCCACGGTGCAGCACGATGCCGCCCACCATCTGCACGTCGAAGTGGCGCATTCCGAGCACGCGACGGGACGCCTCGCGGACGGTGGCAAAGGCCTCGGGCAGCAGGGCGTCGAGTTTTTCGCCGTTCCAAAGCCGCTCGCGGAAGAGGTTGGTCTGGCCCTGCAGCTCGTCGTCGGTCAGCGCATCATACTTGGGCTCGAGCGCCGCGATCTGGCGGACGAGGGTTTGCAACGACTTCACATAGCGGTCGTTGGACGACCCGAAGATGGCCTTGGCGACCTTGTTCAAGCCAAGCATGGGGAGCCTTCACGAAAACGGACAGCGTGCAGCACGGATGCCGCAGCCTTGTGAAGGTGCCAGATAGGAAGCAGCCGGCGAGGCGTCAATCGCGAGCCGTGCAGCCGGCTTGCGCGCGGGCGGGGCCAGTTGCGGCTTTCCGGCCGGCGGCAGGGGCGCTAAGCGGATTCCATGGCAGATATTTCACCCTTGGCCCGCCCCTTTCCAGAGCTTCCCGAAATTGCCGGATGCGCCCGCGGAACCGCTACCGCCGGCTACAAGAGCTGGGCGCGGGCCGATGTGACGCTGCTGGTCTTCACGCCGGGCACAAGCGTGGCCGGAGTGACGACGAAATCCCGCTGCCCGTCGCCCGAAGTCGAGCTGTCCCGACGGCATCTTCCCCGGGGCATGGCCCGCGGGCTTGTCGTGAATGCGGGCAATTCCAATGCCTTCACCGGGGCGAAAGGAGCCGAGGCCTGCGCACGCCAGGTCGCGGAGGCGGCAAATCTGATCGGCTGCGAGCCGGCGGAGGTGTTCGCGGCATCGACCGGCGTGATCGGCGTGCCGCTGCCCCAGGCAAAGGCGATTGCCTCAGTCCGGGCAGCCCATGCAGCGCTGGGGACGGCGAGCTGGCTGGATGTGACGCGCGCGATCGGCACCACCGACACCTTTCCAAAGGCGGCTGACCGGGAGGCCGTGATCGGCGGCACGACGGTGCGGCTTGTCGGCTTCATCAAGGGGTCGGGCATGATCGCGCCGGACATGGCGACCATGCTGGGGTTCATCGTGACCGATGCAGCCGTGGCCGCGCCGCTGTTGCAGGAGCTGCTCGACCGGGCCAATGCGCAGACCTTCTCGTGCATCACGGTGGACGGCGACACCTCCACCTCGGACACGGTGCTGGCCTTTGCGACCGGGGCGGCGGGCAATGCGCCGCTTGCCGTGCGGACAGACCCGGGCGCCGACGCGCTGGCAGCCGCGCTGGAGGATCTGTGCCGGGAACTGGCCCAGCTTGTGGTGCGCGACGGCGAGGGCGCCAGCCGCTTCATCGCGATCCGCGTGTCGGGTGCGGCAAGCGACGCAAGCGCGCGGACCATCGCGATGTCGATCGCAAATTCGCCGCTGGTGAAGACGGCGGTTGCAGGCGGCGACGCAAACTGGGGCCGGGTGGTGATGGCGGTGGGCAAGGCCGGAGAGCCCGCCGAGCGCGACCTGCTGTCGATCCGCTTCGGCGGCGTGGAGGTGGCGGCCAACGGAATGGTGGTGGACGGCTATGACGAAGCACCCGTTGCCGCCCATCTGAAGGGGCAGGAGGTGGACATCGCAGTCGACCTGGGGATCGGGGACGGCAGGGCGACCGTGTGGACCAGCGACCTGACGCACGGCTACATCTCGATCAACGCCGATTACCGCAGTTGACGGGTTTGGCCGCACCCCCAGGTGCGGCCCTTGAGGCGCTGCCCGGTCCGGTGAGGCCCGGACCCCGGGATATCCGGATCAGGCAGAGCCGTTGCAAAACCGGGGCAGCGCCGTCGCGCTGCTCATCCGACGATCCCGAAGCCGGCGATCAGAATCGCCCAGCTGGATGGTTAGGGCACGACCCCGCCGAAGCAGACTTCGGCAAAGCCAGCCCAGGTGAACTCGTCGCGGTAATGGCCGAAAAGCTCGAGCCGCACGAAGCGGCCACTGCCCTCGATGCCGATGATCTGCGCCGCCGTGGAGGAACCACTGGCCTTCGCCAGCACGCCCGAACCGGCCATGTCGAACCGCATGCCGTCGTCTGTCACCGGGATATCGATATTGCGCGCGCCGCGATCGAGGCCGAAATCGACCTTGAGCTGCCAGATCCGGGCGTCGGTCAGGCGGGTTTTTTGCACCCGGATCGAATGTGGGCGTCGCCTGCTCGCCGGTGGTGCCGTTCATCCAGCAGTTCAGGAACGCCCCATCGTGGAGGCCGTTCGTCAGGCCGCTTCCATCGATGAAGAATTGCGGCTGATCGTTGAAGATGAACGTGCCGGATGCAACTGCGGAAGACCGGCGGGAAGACTGCTGCAGAAGCGGGCGCTGCCTAAAGGGCGGACTCGACCCAGGTCTTGAGGCTGGACTTCGGCTGGGCGCCGAGCTTTTGGGCGACCAGTTGGCCGTCCTTGAAGATCAGCATGGTCGGGATCGAGCGGACGTTGAACTTGGCAGCCCATTCGGGCTCGTCGTCGATGTTCACCTTGGCGATGGTGACCCTGTCGGCCAGCTCGTCGGAGATTTCCTCGAGCGCGGGGCCGATCATGCGGCAGGGGCCGCACCATTCCGCCCAGAAATCCACCAGAACGGGCTTGTCGCTCATCAGAACATCGGCCTCGAACGAGGCATCGGTCACATTCACGGTTGCCATCGGCGCAGTCTCCTTTGTGCCTCGACATAGCTGCTGCGACCGCTCAATCAAGCGGGAGGAGGCCTGCCATGTCCTTCTCGGCCAGCAAGAGGAACTTCGGCGCCGCGGTGTAGAGGAGCCCGCCCTGCACCTGCCGGCCCGGGAAGGCGCGGGACAGGACAGCCACATAGGCTGCGATCTGCCAGCGGTGCGGCAGCGGAGCCTCGGCTGCCGACGAGGGCGTCTTCAGCCCGGTCTTGAAGTCGACGACCAGAACCCGGTCGGGCTCGACCAGCAGGCGATCGACGATTCCGATGATTGCCTGCTCCCCTACCAGGCCGGCGACCGGGGCTTCGGCCAGCGCATCGGCGCCGAACAGCGCGGCGTGCGCCGGGTCGTGGAGGATGGCGAGCACTTCTGCGAGCAGGGCCCCGGCCTGCGCGCCGGCGCCCTGCGCCTCGAGCCAGCGAAGGCCGACGGCTGCGCGTTGAGGGCCCGGGACGGCCGGAAGCCGCTCGAACAGCTTGTGGATGAGCGTGCCGCGGAAGGCCGCGGCGCGCATCGCCTCGGCGGCGGGCCCCTCGGGCGGCGGCTCGGGCAGACCCGACGGGGTGAGCGGCCTTGCCGGCCGCGACGGTGCGGGGGCGGGCGTCGTCAGCACCTCGCGGAGGTCGCTGCGGGCGGGTTCGGGGGTGAGGCCCGTTGCGGTTTCGAACGGCGCGGTCCAGTCGCCGCGCGCCAGGCGCAGGGTCTCGCCCGGCCAGTTCGTCTCGAGCGCCTCGGCGCCGAGATCGCGAAGCACGGGTTTCAGCCGGCTGTGCCAGCAGCGATCCTTTTCGCCCCCGAGCGCTGCGGCCGACGCCCGGCTGACGGCACCGCCGATGAACAGGTGGTCGGCTGCGCGAGTGAGCCCGACGTAGAGCAGGCGCAGGTCCTCCTCGTCGTCGCGGGCCCTCACCGTGTCGAGCGAGTCGCGGACCTTGCGCGGGCATTCGGCCGAGCGGGGGTGGAAGACCGGGAGTCGGGTGCCGTCGTCCATCCTTGCGAGCACGAATCCGTCGCGGCGGTCCCTGCGCTGATGTGCGCTGTCTGCAAGAACCACAACCGGCGCTTCCAGCCCCTTGGCGCCATGGATCGTCATCAGCCGCACCTGGCCCGCCGGCGCGTCGGCGTCGCGCTTCACGTCGGAGCCATCGGCCTCGAGCCAGGCGAGGAAGCCAGCGAGGCCGGGCGGGTTGATCTGCTCGAAGGCGAGCGCCTGGTTCAGCAGCTCGTCGATCGGATCGTTCGCCTGCGTGCCGAGCCTGGCGAGCAGCTGCCGGCGGCCCCGGAGCGGCCCGGACAGGATGGTGTCGAGAAAGGCATAGGGCCCCAGCCGGTCGGCAAGGCCCAGCACGGTGCCCAGCCATGTGCGGGCCTGCGCCGCGCGGGGCTCGGCGGCGGCAGCCCGGCCGAGCGCGGCCCAGAGCCCGGGGCGCCCGCCGTTCAGCACGCGGATCTCCTCGTGGTCCCAGCCGAGGAAGGGGGCGACAAGAAGGCAGGCGAGGTTGAGATCGTCCTCGGGCTGAACGGCGAAACGGACCAGCGCGAGACAATCGAGCACTGCGAGCGGCTCGGTCAGGAGGAGGCGGTCGACGCCGGCGACGGGAACTTTCCTGTCGTGCAGCTCGGCGACCAGCGCGCCCATCAGCCAGCTGCGACGGCGCAGCAGGATCAGGATGTCCTGGGGCCGGGCGAACCTTCCCTGTGCTGGAAGCCAGAGCCGCCCGGGACCGGGTTCAAGCCAGCGGGCCACCTGGGCAGCGAGCTGTCGTGCCATCTCGCGGTCGGCTGCTTCCGAGCCATCGTCCAGGGTATCGTCGTCGGCGTCCTCGACATCGGCCTCGTCGCCCGTCGGGGTGACGACGGGCCACAGCACGACCTCGCCGGCTGCGTCGGCGCGATGGGGCTGGTGGTTGGCAGGCGCCTGCGACATGCCCAGTGCAGCGGCGCCCACCTGGGTGATGAAGCGGTTGACGACCTCGAGCACGGCGGGGCCGGAGCGGAAGCTGAGATCGAGCCCCACGCGCTCGATCGGGCGGCCGGCGGCGGCGGCGCGCGGTTCCAGCCGCCCCACTGTCTGTTCGAACACCTGAGGGTCGGTGCCCTGGAAGCCATAGATGGCCTGCTTGTGGTCGCCAACCACGAACAGGCTGCGGGCGCGCCCGTCCGCCGACGCGGAGCCCTCGCCGTCGAAATAATCCTCAACCAGCCGGCCGATGATGCGCCACTGGCGGTCATTGGTGTCCTGCGCTTCATCGACCAGCACATGGTCGAAGCGGCTGTCGAGCTTCCAGCCGACATAGCCGGGCATGGTTTCGGGGCCGAGCAGGAGGGCGGTTCGACTGATCATGTCGTCATAGTCGATCGCGACGGCTGCGCGTTTCAGCCTGTCGTAGCGGGCGGCAATCCGGTGCCCGGCCCTGAGCGCGCAGGCGGCCAGCTCGGCCGTCGCGACGGCACGGTCGATGTCGAGGAGCTTGCGCAGGTCCTCGGCCATTTCGGCGATCAGGTCCTTCAGGCCCGGGACTGCTTTCACGGCATGCTGGTGCGCCTTTGTCGTGTGGTCCTTCGTCAGAAACTCGGCGCAGAAATCGGCGAAGGCGACCGTGCGACCGTCGGCATCGAGCGCCAGCCATGCGCGGACACGCGCAGCCGCCTGGAGGCCGGTCGGGGCGCCCCAACCGGCCATTCCGTCGGCAAAGGCCTCGGCCTGGCCATCGTCGAAGAGCCCGGGCGCAAGCATCGCGCGCAGCCGTTCGCCCCGCGTCTCGTCGGCGCCGACGCCCAGCCAGCGGCGGACGGCGATACCGGGGCCGTCGGCATTGCCGAAGCCGAGCAGTGCGTCGGAATGGCCGATCATCGTGTCGAGGGCCTGCATCACGCCGCCCTCGCCCTTCAGCACCGCCAGTTCGGCGAGATCATCGAGGAAGCGGGTGTCGCCCGACCTTTGCGCGTCCGCGATCGCCTCGGCCAGCGCCCGGCGGCGGAGCTGGCGGGCGTCGCGGTCGTCGAGCGCGCGGAAGCCCGGCGGAAGGCCTGCCTCCAGCGGGAAAGCCGCGAGCAGGCCCTGCGCAAAGGCGTGCAATGTCTGCACCTTGAGCCCGCCCGGCACATCGAGAGCGAGGGCGAACAGGCTGCGCGCCCGGTTGCGCTGGGCGGCTGTCCCGGCGACGCCGAGCGCCTGCAGTTCGGCATCGAGCCGGGCGTCGTCGAAGCCCTGCCAGTCGCCTAGCCGCTTCACCAGCCGGTTCTGCATCTCGGCTGCGGCGGCGCGGGTGAAGGTGAGCGCGAGGATCCGGTCGGGCGGGCTGCCAGCGAGCATCAGGCGCAGGATGCGGTCGGTCAGCACATGGGTCTTGCCGGTGCCGGCGGACGCGGCGACCCACACGTGGCGGGCCGGGTCTGCGGCCAGCCGCTGCGAAGGCGTGCGCTTCAGCGGCCCAGCCATTCCGCCACCCGTGCCAGCTGGTCGAAATCGCGGAAGCGTCGGCCGTAGACCATGTGTTGCTTTGCGCAGAACGGCGCATCGCCCAGAAGGGAGGCGCCGATGATCTGCCGGCAGTCGTCAAGCGCTGCCTCGATATGGTCGCGGACATCCATGACCGGCGCCCTGCCGAGCGCGGCCTTTACAGAGCCGGGGTTTTTTCCGCCGGACAGCTTCAGATAGTCCAGCCGCTCGACCAGCGGGCCGCCGGCAAGGCCGAACTGCCCCTCTTCCGCCATTGCCGCAAGCAGGGCGAGCTGGGTCTGGTAGAGCGCCGCCACGTCCTTTGCGGTCGGGACGCCGCCTGTCTTGTAGTCGATCACCCGAAGCGACCGGCCGTTGCTGTCGATACGGTCGACCCGCCCCTTCAGCGTGACGCCACGCCACTCCAGCCGGCCCTTTTCCTCCCAGGCGATCGGGTTCCACTCGGGCTTGGCGGCAAGGTCGTCGAGCACCCATTGCACCATCCGGCGCACCCGTGGGCGCCACAGGGAGACCAGTTCGGGCCGGTCGCCGAGCCTTGCCAGCTCCTCGTCTATCAGTCGGTCGATCGAGGCCTGCTCGCAGAGCTGCTCGTCCAGCAGCCGTTCCAGCACCTTGTGCACGGCCTGGCCGCGCTCGCCGGCGGTCGGTTCGGCGTCGTGGCGGTCGAGCGGCTCGAGCCCCAGGATCCGGCGGGCGTAGAAGGCGAAGGGGTCGGCCTTGAGAACGGCCACCTCGGTGACGCTGAGCGTGCGGGGGCGCACGGACGCGGGTGGAGCGGGCTGCGGCCGGGCCCGGCGTTCCTCGACGGGCGGGCGGTCGATCGCGCGCGCAGCGCCAAGGAGCGCGGCAGCCGGGGGCAAGAGCGACCCGTCGTCCGGCAGCTCGCCCCCAGAGGCTGCCCGCAGGCGCTGCCAGAAGCGCGACGCAACCGACGGCGCACTGCCTTCGCGCAGCGCCCGGGTGAGGAGCACCTGGCGCGCGCCGAGGCCGCTTGCGAAATCATGCGCCTGGAGGCCGGTTCGCCGGGCGAGGCCGGCAAGGCCAAGCGAGCGGCGGATGATGGGCGCAAGGAAAGGGTCTGGCGCCGGGGTTCCCGGCCATGTCCCCTCGTTCAGCCCGCTCATCACCAGGAGATCGGCGGTCTGCAACCGGGCTTCGAGCGGGCCCCAGATCGCGAGCTGGGGGTGGCGGCTGTGGCGGGGGCGGACGGTTTCGTCGGCGAGCAGGCCGTCGACGAAGGCCGCGGCGTCGTCGGCCGAGACTGCGAGTTCGGCGAGGTCTGTGCGGCAGGGAGCAAGCGCCTCGAAAAGGCGGGCGAGTGCCCGGCCCGCGTCGCCGGCCCAGAGGTCCTCTCCGGCCAGCGACAGGGCGACTTCGCGCAGCAGGTCCAGCAACGCCTCGGCCGTGGGGGGCAAGGGTTCGAGCGCTGCCAGCCGCGGCGTGACTTCATCGGCCCACCAGGCGACGAGATCGTCTGGCACGTCCCTGGTCGTCCGCAGGCGGCCGGCGACACCGCCGAGCCCGGGCGCCGGGCGGATTCCGCGAAGCGCAAGCCGATCGAGTGCGCGGACCCGGTTCAGCCAGGGAAGCCGCGCACCACCAGCCTGGACCAATGGATGCTGGAGAAGCATCAGCAGGGCAACCGGCGCAAAGCCCTGGGCAGCGGCCGCCGCGAGCGCGACCAGCAGGCTTCCCGGCGCTGTCCGCTTCAGGGGTATGCCGGCGCTGTCGTCGATATCGATCCCGAAGCGCCGGAGCTGGACCGCAACGCGCTGGGCAAGTGCGCGGTCGGGGGTGACCAGTGCTGCAGTAAGGCCCGGGCGTTCGGCCACCTGCCTGAGCGCAAGCGCCACCACCAGCGCCTCTTCGGCCGGGCTTGCTGCCTCGATCATGCGCAGGTCGGAAAGTGCCTCGCGGTCTGTTGCAACGGTCTGCGCGCCGGTGAGCCCGGGCGGCAGCAGGGCCCGCGAGACGAGCGAGGCCCGGGCGGGCGGGCTTCCGGGCCGGGCCGATTGCGCCGGCCATGGCGCTGCTTCAAGCGGCGAAAGGTCGGCCGAATGCAGCAGGCGGGCCATGCCGTGCTGCGGATGGGTTTCGAGGCCCGGATCGCCGTCTGCGCCCCGGATCAGCGCCCAGCTGTCGGCAGGCATGGAGAGGTCGAGCCCCGGCATCACGACAAGCCCGGCGGGCAGGCGGGCCACGGTGCGGGCAAGCCGGGCAACCGCCGGCGGGGCGCTGGCGAAGCCCGCCATGACCACCGGGAAGGGCGGCGGGCCTGCGGCCCAGCGCTCGGACAGCCGGGCCAGCTGCAGGTTTCGGCGCCTGGCCGCATCGACAAGCCCGCGCGCCTCGAGCACGGCCGGCCAGTGCGTCAAGACGGCTTGCAGCACCTCGGCATTGGCGGACCAGTGGGCCTGCACGCCGCCGGGGGGAACAGCGTCTGCGAGGTCGGCTGCGCGGCGCCCCTCGATCTCCAGCGTGTCGAGCGCAAGGCCGAGCTGGGTGCCGAGCGCCAGCGCTTCGGCAGCCGAGAGCCGGCGGGCCCGCGCAAGGATCTTCGCCAGCGCCAGCCGGCGGGCCTGGGGGGCGACTGCCGGGATCAGGTCGGCTGCTTCGTCCAGCCCGGCCAGCAGCGGGCTTCCCTCCCACCCCTCGATCTCGTCGGCCTCGATGTCGCCGGCCGGCACCATGCGCGGCAGCAGCAGGGCCGCGCCGTCGCTTTCGCGCACGAAGGCCTCGGCAAGGGCGCGAATGGCGCGGCGGGTCGGCAGCAGAACGAGGACCCGCGCCAGCGCCATCGGATCGGGGTGGCGGGCAAGCAGGCCGGCCGCCAGATCATCGGCAAAGGGCCGCCACGGCGGGATGGTTAGCAGCGCTCCCCGCGTTTCACAGAAGGCCAAGCAGGGCCTCCGCCTGTTTGACGGCGGCCGCCGTGCCCACATCGAACCAGAGCCCCTGGTGCACGACACCGAAGAGCCGGCCTTCGGCCGCCGCGCGGTCCCACAGGCGGTTCATCGAAAAGGGCTCGACACTGACGCCGTCGAACAGCCGTTTCGACAGCATCTGGAAGCCTGTGTAAACGAAGGGGGCGACGCGCCCGGGCCGGCGGCGTGCGAGCCTGCCCAGCGGATCCATGTGGAAATCACCCGGGCCGCGATGGCAGTTCGCGCGCGCCAGCGGCACCATCAGCAGCAGCACATCCATCTCGGCCGGGTTCCAGCGCCCGGCAAGGATCTCGGCAGCGGCGATGGGGCCGTCGATCCAGATGTTGTCGGCGTTGATCGACAGGAACGGGTCGGCCCCGATCAGTGGAAGCGCGTGCGCGATGCCCCCGCCTGTTTCCAGCAGCAAGTCGCGCTCATCGGAGATGGCGATCGAAAGCTGCTGCGGCCGGGCCTTGAGATGGGCCTGCACGCGGTCGGCCATGTAGTGGACGTTGACGACCGCGTCGGTCACGCCACCGGCTGCCAATGTTGCGAGCGCGCGATCGAGGAGGGTAAGTCCTGCGACTTCCACCAGCGGCTTGGGGCGGGTTGCGGTAAGCGGCCGCATCCGGCGGCCGAGCCCGGCCGCCAGCACCATCGCGCTTGTGGGAACTGCGCTCACCGGCACCAATCGGCGCGATGATGCGAGGGCACGTTGGCCGCGAACCAGGCCTTCACAGGGGCGAGGCGCGGGTGTGCGAGGTTGCGGTCGAGATAGCCCCAGACACGGGGCAGGCGCTCGACATAGCCGGCGCGGCCGTCGCGGTCGCGCAGGCGCACGAAGACACCGAGAATCTTCACGTTGCGCTGCGCGCCGAGCACTTCGTAATTCGCGCGGAAGGCGGCATTGCCGCGTCCGGCGAAGCGGTCCAGCATGGCCTGTTCCAGCGCGGGGGGCACGTCGCGGCGGGCATCCTGAAGCAGCGAGACGAGGTCGTAGGCCCGGTGGCCGGCAAGTGCATCCTGGAAGTCGAGAAGGCCAAGCGCCTGCACGTCCGGCCTTTCGAGCAGCATCAGGTTTTCGGCGTGATAATCGCGCAGCGTGACAACCGGACGTGCGGCGGTTTCGGCAAGCACGTCTTGCCAGACAGCGTCCCACGCGGCGATGTAGGCGGCCTCGTCAACCGCGATGCCGGCGGCTCTGGCATACCATTGGGCGAACACCATGACCTCGCGAACCAGGGCCGTGCGGTCGTAGGGGGCAAGGCCCCTGTGGGTTGTGCGATCGTGCAGGGCCGACAGGATGTCGACGGCCAGCGCATAGACGGGCAGTTCGAGCGCCGGTTCGGCTGCCAGCACCGGGCCCATCAGCCGGTCGCCGAAATCCTCGATCAGCAGGAAGCCCCGGCCGGGGTCTTCCCCGTGAATCCGCGGGGCCGAAAAGCCGGCGTCGCGCAACAGGGCGGCAACCGCGAGGAAGGGCCGTACATCCTCGTGCTCGGGAGGGGCGTCCATCAGCACTGCGCTGCGGAACGATCCTGCGGGCCCTGGCTCCACGATGCGGAAATAGCGGCGAAAGCTGGCGTCGCCGGCCAGCGGCAGCACCCGGGCGGCGCCCCAGCCGATGCCCTGAAGGAACTCGAGATGACCCGCGCGCGCGATCATCGCAGGGCGACCTGCCGCGACCGGGACTGAATTTGGGCGGATTCGGCGTAAAGCGTCAGGCAGGCGGCCATCGACCTTCCCAAGCCGGGCCGCCGCGCGAAGTCAAGCGTCGCTGCGGGGTGCCCGCGCCCTCCAGCCTGAGCCACAGGGCGGCGGTCCAGATGGCGCTTCCCAGCCGCTCGGGCCATTCGACGAGGAGGGCGCCGTCGTGCAGCCAGTCGTCGAGCCCGAGCGCCTCGGCCTCGGCAGGGAGTTCGAGGCGGTAGAGGTCGGCGTGGGCGACCGGGACGGGAAGGTCGGGATAGGTCTGCACCAGCGTGAAGGTGGGGCTAGGCACCTCGCCTGCGTGCCCCAGCCCTTCGAGGATGGCGCGGGCCAGGGTCGTCTTGCCTGCGCCGAGCTCACCCGAAAGCGCGATCACGTCGCCAGCGCGTAGCACCGACGCAAGACGGGCCCCGATCGCTCGGAGCCCGTCTTCATCCAGATGCCAGAGATCGATCAATAGCGGTAATGCTCGGGCTTGAACGGGCCGACCTCCGGCACGCCGATGTAGCCGGCCTGCTGCGGTGTCAGCTTCGTCAGCCGCACACCCAGCTTCTCGAGGTGGAGCGCGGCCACCTTCTCGTCGAGATGCTTGGGCAGCACATAGACCCTGTTTTCGTAGGCCGCGCCGTTGGCCCACAGTTCGATCTGGGCGAGCACCTGGTTGGTGAACGACGCGCTCATGACGAAGCTGGGGTGGCCGGTGGCGCAGCCGAGGTTCACAAGCCGGCCCTTGGCGAGCACGATCAGGCGCTTGCCGTCGGGGAAGACGACTTCGTCGACCTGGGGCTTCACCTCTTCCCACAGATAGTTCTGCAAGGACCCGATCTGGATCTCGGCGTCGAAGTGGCCGATGTTGCAGACAATGGCGCGGTCCTTCATCGACCGCATGTGATCGAGCGTGATGACGTCGGCGTTGCCGGTTGCCGTCACGAAGATGTCGGCGATCGGGGCTGCATCCTCCATGGTGACGACCTGATAGCCTTCCATCGCGGCCTGCAGCGCGCAGATGGGATCGATCTCGGTCACCATCACGCGGGCGCCCTGCGAGCGCAGCGAGGCAGCCGAGCCCTTGCCGACGTCGCCGAAGCCGGCGACGACGGCGATCTTGCCGGCCATCATCACGTCGGTCGCGCGCTTGATGCCATCGACGAGGCTTTCCTTGCAGCCATACAGATTGTCGAACTTGGACTTGGTGACGCTGTCGTTCACGTTGATTGCCGGGAACGGCAGGCCGCCGGCCTTCGCCAGTTCATAAAGCCGGTGGACGCCTGTGGTGGTTTCCTCCGACACGCCCTTGATCGCCGCCTGCGTGGCGGTGAAGAAGCCGGGCGTCAGGGCGGCCCGTTCGCGGATCATGCGGAAGAACTCGACCTCTTCCTCGTTCGTCGGTTCGGGAAGGTCGGTGCCGGCTTCCAGCGCGGCGCCCTTTATGATGTAGAAGGTGGCGTCGCCGCCATCGTCGAGGATCATGTTGCAGGGGTGCTGCCCCCACTGGAAGATGGCGTCGACGAACTGCCAGTATGCGCGCAGGGTTTCGCCCTTGTGCGCGAACACAGGCGTGCCGGCCGCAGCGATTGCGGCTGCGGCATGATCCTGGGTGGAAAAGATGTTGCAGCTTGCCCAGCGCACATCGGCGCCAAGCGCGGTCAGCGTTTCGATCAGAACGGCGGTCTGGATGGTCATGTGCAGGCAGCCTGCGATGCGGGCGCCCTTCAACGGCATCGTTGGGCCGAACTCGTCGCGAAGCGCCATCAGGCCCGGCATTTCGGTTTCCGCGATGCGGATTTCCTTGCGGCCCCAGCCGGCAAGGCTCATGTCGGCAACGGCATAGTCGGTGAAATGGGGGGCGCTGGCCACGGACGGCTCCTTGGATGGGCTGGGGGCAGCCTTTTGGGGGTAAGCTGGAACGCGCCCGCTTCTAGCCGCGCAGGCAAACAGTTGCAAGTTTCTTTAAGTCTTTATGCGGCCATTGACCGCCGCCGGACCGGCTGTTCAGTCCTTGTGCTGAAGCATGTCGCCGCGCTCGACGTTGAAGGGCGGCGGGAAGCCGGCCTCGGCGAAGGTGGTGGCGATGGCCCGGTTGGTGTCGAACCAGACCTGCCAGTAATTGTCGGTGTGGCAGAAGGGCCTGACGGCCAGAACCGTGCCCATTTCGTTGAAGTCGAGGATCTCGATCGTGGGTTCGGGGTGTGCCAGCACATTGGTGACTGCCGCGATCGCCGGGCGCAGCCGCGCAATGGCGGCCATTGGGTCCTCCCCCAGGGCAAGCAGGGCGGTGCGGTCCACCCGGCGATAGCTTTTGTCGGAGAAGTTCTTGATGACATCGCCCGAGACCTTGCCGTTGCCGACGATGGTGGTGACATTGTCGGGGCTGTTGATGACAGTGTTGAACATCCCGATTTCTTCCACCGTTCCTTCGACACCGCCGGCAACCACATAGTCGCCGACCTTGTAGGGGCGGAAGATGATCAGGAAGGCACCGGCTGCAAAATTGCCCAGCAGGCCCGACCAGGCAGCGCCGACGGCAAGGCCGACACCTGCAAGCAGAGCTGCAAAGCTGGTGGTCTGCAGGCCGAAATAGCCAAGCACGGCCACGACCAGCAGGATGTTCAGCACGACGGACAGGATGTTCGCACTGTAGCGCTGCAGGGTTGCATCGAAGTTCCGCGCAGTCATCACCCGCGACACCATGCGGGTCACAAGGCCGATGAGCCAACGGCCAACCAGGTAGAGCAGGAGGGCGGCCGCAATCTTCAGGCCCAACTCCGATGCCACCGGAAGCATGCGGTCCCACCAGGTCACGATTTTCGTCTCCACTGTCGATCTCCGTTCAAACAGGCTGTTCCCCTGCCATGGCAGGCAACCGCCGATAGTGGCAGATACTGCAACACGGCGTTCAGTTCAGCAGGGTCTTTTCCCAGAACATCAGGCTGGTCCAGAACTGATAATCCTGGTTCTCCTTTTTCGCGAACCCGTGGCCTTCGTTTTTCGCCAGCAGGTGCCAGGCCGTGCCACCCCCGGCGCGGACGGCCGCGACGATCTGGTCTGCCTCGGACGCGGGCACGCGCGGATCGTTGGCGCCCGTCACCACCATCAGCGGAACGGCGATCGCGCCGGCCCGGCCGAGCGGCGAGATTTCCTTCAGCTTCGCGCGCTGCTTCGGGTCCCGCTCGTCGCCATATTCCGGCCGCCGCAGGTCACGGCGATATTCGGCCGTGTTTTCGAGGAACGTGACGAAATCGGAAATGGCAACGACCGCAAGGCCGGTGCGCCACAGCTTCGGATAGAGGGTGAGCGCGCCGTAGGTCATGTAGCCGCCATAGCTGCCGCCGGTGACTGCAAAGCGGCTGGAATCGAGCCCCGGATCCTTGCCGAGGGCTGCCACGAAAGCGGCGACATCCTTCACGCTGTCCTCGCGCCTGAAAGGGCCGTTGTCGAGGCTGACGAAGCGCTTGCCAAAGCCGGTGGAGCCGCGGACGTTAGGGAAAAAGACGGCAACGCCGCGTTCGTTGATGAGGTAGTTGGTGCGACCCAGGAAGCCCGGGCGCGACTGGCCTTCGGGGCCGCCGTGGATGTTCACCGCCAGAGGCCGCTTGCCGGGGAATTTCACCGGGTCCGGGCGATAGAGGAAGCCGGTCACCTCCAGCCCGTCGAAGCTCTCCACCCGCACGAACTCGGGCTCGACATTGCGGGCAGCATCCAGCCCACCGGTCTCGCTCTCGGTCCAGCGCGCAACGGCTCCGGTTGCAGGGTCGAAGCTGTAGGCATCCGACGGGGAGCGGGCGGACGCCAGGCTGAAGCCGAGCGCGCCCCAGGGTGCATATTCCAGGCCACCGATCACGCCTGCGGGCAGGCCGGGTTCGGCGGTCACGGCGCCCGACCGGCTGTCGACCACCCGCAGCCGGGCGACGCCGGCTTCGTTGCTGACGACGGCAAGGCTGCGGCCGTCGGGCGAGACGTCGAAGCTGTCGACATCCCATTTGGCGGACGGGCCAATTCGGACGAAGCCCCTTGCAGGCACCAGTTCGCCGAGTTGCTGGAAATCACTCCCCTTGTCGCTGGTCACGAACAGCCGGCCATCCGGGCCGTATTTCGCGTCGCCCCAGGCAATCTTCTCGTCGTCCACCGTCAGCGGCGTCAGCGCGCCCGAGGCGAGGTCGAGGCTGTAGAGCTCGCTATCTTGCACCGACAGATACTGGCCCACCAGCGCCGTCTTTCCGTCGGGCGCGAAATCGGTGATGGCCCAGCCGCCGCCCTGGCGCTCGATCACCCGGCGCGCCGTGCCGGGATCGCGCGGGTCCATTACATAGAGGTCGCTGTCGCGCCCGTTGCGCGCGTTCGACGCATAGCCGATCAGCCTGCCATCCTTCGAGACGCTGACGCCGGTGTGGCGGCTCTTGCCGTCGGTCAGCAGCACGAGGCGGCCGGATTCGAGGCGGTAGATCTGGAAATTCTCGGTTCCGCCCACATCCTTGACCACGATGGTCACATCGCCCGAGGGGAGGATGCTGGCGTTGGAAACCGGCTCGGGCTCGAAAGTGAGCTGGGTGCGGGAAGCGCCCGGGGCCTTGACCTGGTGGATCTGGTTCGCGTTGCCGAAGCGGGTGGCGATCAGCATCGCCCGCGTCTTGGGGTTCCACGACAGGAAGCCCGCCGAGCGGAATTCCATGTAGGGCAGCGTGGCATCGCGCAAGGACACGGGCACCGGGGGAATTCCGTCGGCCACGATTGCGGCCGGCGTCGGCACGGTGGGCCCGGTGGGCCCGGTGGGCACGGTGAGCCCGGTGGGCCCGGTGGGCCCGGTTGCGTGCTGTGCCGCGACGGGGGCGGCAAGGCCCGGGTTGGCGAGCAGGGCAGTGCCCAGCGCAAGCGTCGAAATCCGCATTCCGGTCTCCCTCTGCCCGGCCGCACGGGGCCGGGTGTCGCCACCTGCATTGCGGCTGAAAGCGCTTTTGGCAACCGGCCAGCCTTGGGCTACCAGCGACGTTGCATGACCGCCGCGCTGCCCTTCGACCCGGCCGAACCCTTCGCCCTGCTGTGGGATCGCCGGATCGAAGCTGCGCGCCTGTTCACCGAGCCGCGCGGAGTTGCCGAGGGCACCGACATGGAGAGCCTGCTGGCGCGCATCGCCAGCTGGGCCGAGGCCGGCGACTGGAGTGTCGGCGCGCTGTCCTACGAGGCCGGTGCCGCCCTCGATCCGGCGCTCATCGGCCTGACGCGCGGAAACCCCTGGCTGCGCTTCAGCCGGCATGGGCCCCCGCGCCTGCTCGACGCGGCGGCGATGGGCGAGCTTTTGGGCCGCTGGCGGACGCCGGCCAGCCTGGGCCCGCTGCGGCCGCGGGTGGACCCGGCCGGCTGGCAAAAGGCTGTCGGCCGGGTGCGCGACTGGATCGCGGCGGGCGACATCTATCAGGCAAACCTCACTTTTGCTGCCGATCTCGATCTGCACGGCCATCCGTTGGCGCTGTTCGCCCGTCTGTTCAGCCCGGTGGCGGCGCCCAATGGCGGGGTGGTGCATCTGGGTGGCGGGCGCTGGTGGCTCTGCCTGTCGCCGGAGCTGTTCTTCACCTTGGCGGACGGCGAGCTGACGGCGCGGCCAATGAAGGGGACAGCCGCGCGCGCCGCAGGCTGGGGTGATGACATCGCGGCCGTGCGCGCGCTTGCGGACGACCCCAAGAACCGGGCCGAGAATCTGATGATCACCGACCTGATCCGCAACGACCTGTCGCGGGTGGCGGTGCCGGGGAGCGTCAGGGTGCCTTGCCTGTTCGAGGTCGAGACCTATCCGAGCATCCACCAGATGACGTCGACCGTCACGGCACAGCTGCGGCCGGGGCTCGATGCGCTGGCGGCGCTGCGCGCGCTGCACCCGTGCGGCTCCATCACGGGTGCGCCCAAGATCCGGGCGATGGAGATCATCGCAGAGCTGGAACCGCACCCGCGCAGCCTCTACACCGGCAGCCTGGGCTGGATCGGGCCGGGCGCCCGGTCGGCTGGCTTTTCGGTTGCGATCCGAACGCTGGAGGTGGCCGGCGGCCGCGCCGTGCTGGGGCTGGGCTGCGGCATCGTTGCCGACAGCGAGCCTGCTGCCGAATGGGCCGAAAGCCTGTCGAAGGCGCGCTTCCTGCGCCCGGCGGCGCCGCGCACCCTGATCGAGACCATGCGGATTGCCCCCGACGGCATCGCGCGACTTTGCCTCCACATGGACCGGCTTCAAAGATCGGCGGCCCGTTTCGGTTTTGCCTTCGACCGGCCGGGGATGGAGGCGAGGCTGGGCATGCTCACGGTGTCGAGCCCGCGCCGCCTGCGGTTGCTGCTGTCGGCACAGGGGGCGGTTTCGCTGCAACTGTCCCCCCTGCCCGCGCCGCTGCCGGAGCCGGCATCGGCTGCGCTGGTTGCGCTGCCTGTCGACCCGACGGACTGGCGGCTTCATCACAAGAGCGGCGACCGCGCCTTCTACGATGAAGCCCGCCGGGCATCTGGCGCGACCGAATGCCTGTTCGTGCGGCCTGACGGGTTGCTGACGGAAGGCAGCTTCACCAGCCTGTTCGTGGTGCGGGGCGGGCTGTTTCTGACGCCCCCCGCCCGACTCGGGCTGCTGCCGGGCGTGCTGCGCGCAGAGTTGTTGCAGGCCGGACAGGCAAAGGAAGCCGAGCTGACCGAAGCCGACCTCGCCGACGGCTTCCTGCTGGGGAACTCGCTGCGTGGATTGTTCGCAGCCCGCCTTGCGGGGGCACCGGCTTAACTCTATCGCCGGTTGCGTTTTCGCTTTCAAGGAGCCGCCATGCCGCTGCTGTCTGCCGCCATCAACCGGATCCAGCCGTCGCCGACGATCGCCGTCACCAACAAGGCGGCCGAGTTGAAGGCCGCGGGACACGACATCATCGGGCTGGGCGCGGGCGAGCCGGACTTCGACACGCCGGACTTCGTGAAGGAGGCCGCGATCGAGGCAATCCGCGCCGGGCAGACCAAATACACCGCGGTCGACGGCACACCGGCGCTGAAGGCCGCGATCCAGGCCAAGTTCAGGCGCGACAACGGCCTGGACTACGCGCTGGACGCGATCACGGTGAACGTGGGCGGCAAGCAGACCATCTTCAACGCGATGGTCGCGACGCTGGACCCGGGCGACGAGGTGGTGATCCCGGCGCCCTACTGGGTGAGCTACCCGGACATCGTGCAGTTCTGCGGCGCGACGCCGGTGATCGTGCGGTGCGGCATCGAACAGGGCTTCAAGTTGATGCCCGAACAGCTGGATGCCGCGATCACGCCGGCGACCAAGTGGGTGATCCTGAACTCGCCCTCCAACCCCACCGGCGCGGCCTACAGCGAAGCGGAGATCCGGGCGCTGGCCGATGTGCTGCTGGGCCACCCGCATGTCTATGTGCTGACCGACGACATGTACGAGCATGTGATCTATGACGACTTCGCCTTCCGGACCATCGCGAGCGTTGAGCCCCGGCTGTTCGACCGGACGCTGACGGTGAACGGCGCGTCCAAGGCCTATGCGATGACGGGGTGGCGGATCGGCTTTGCCGGCGGGCCCAAGCCGATCATCAAGGCGATGGCCAAGATCCAGTCGCAGAGCACATCCAACCCCTGTTCCATCGCGCAGGCGGCCGTGGTGGCCGCACTGAACGGGCCGCAGGATTTCCTCAAGGCGCGCAACACGGTCTTTCAGGCGCGGCGCGACCTTGTGGTTTCGATGCTGAACCAGGCCCAGGGTCTCAGCTGCCCGCGCCCGGAAGGCGCCTTCTATGTCTATCCCGATTGTTCGGGCCTGATCGGCAAGACGACGCCCGGCGGCAAGCTGCTGTTGAACGACGAGGACGTGGCGGCCTATTTCCTGGAAACGGAAGGGGTGGCCGTGGTGCATGGGGCGGCCTTCGGGCTTGGCCCGGCCTTCCGGATCAGCTATGCAACGTCGACCGAGGCGCTGGATGAGGCGTGCCGACGGATCCAGCGGGCGTGCGGGGCAGTCGGGTGAGGCAGCCGGGTGAGGCTTTTGCGCGCCTGGTGCATTGAAATGATGATGGCTTCGGGCATCCCCTGTTCAGGTCAACCGGGCTAGCATCATGGGCATGCACTATCATCCAAAGCCCGACTGGCATCTCCGCGCGTCCGTAGCGACGCCCGAGCGCGTCTATCTCCACCGCCGGCAGCTTGTTGCCGGCATGGGGCTTTGCGCACTGGCGGCCCCGCTGCTTGCAACCACAGACGTTGCAAAGCTGACCCCATTGCAGGCGCGCCGCACGATCGCGACGTCCGAGCAGCCGACCCCGATCGATGCGGTCACCGGCTACAACAATTTCTACGAGTTCGGGCTCGACAAGGACGATCCCGCCCGCAACGCCGGCCCGCTGCGCCCGAGCCCCTGGACCGTGCGGGTGGGCGGCCTGGTGCACAAGCCCCTGACACTGGATGTCGACACCTGGATCGCCAAGCTGAGCCTGGAGGAGCGCATCTATCGCCTGCGCTGTGTCGAGGGCTGGTCGATGGTCATTCCCTGGGTCGGGTTCCCGCTGGCCGGGCTGCTGAAGTCGGTCGAGCCGCTGTCCAACGCGAAATATGTGCGCTTCACGACGCTGGCCGACCCCGACCGGATGCCGGGCCTGCGCTTTCCCGCACTCGACTGGCCGTACCGCGAGGGGCTGCGGATCGACGAGGCGATGAACCCGCTGACCATGCTTGCGGTCGGCCTGTATGGCCGGCGCCTGCCGAACCAGAACGGCGCGCCGCTGCGGCTGGTGGTGCCGTGGAAATATGGCTTCAAGTCCATCAAGTCGATCGTTGCGATCGACTTCGTGGAGCGCCAGCCGCTGACCAGCTGGAACCAGTCGCAGCCGAGCGAGTATGGCTTTTATTCCAACGTGAACCCGGATGTGGACCACCCGCGCTGGAGCCAGGCGACCGAGCGGCGGATCGGCGATTTCCGCAAGCGGCCCACCCTGCCCTTCAACGGCTATGGCAGCGAGGTGGCGGCGATGTACCGGGGCATGGACCTCCGGAAATTCTATTGATGGCTGATCTTTCCGAAGGACCGCGAATTCCCGGCAAGGCCCGCGCCTCTGCACGACGCCTGCCACTGAATGCTCCGCCTCGCTGGCTGAAGCCGGCGGTGCACGCCCTTGTTGCCATGCCGGGCCTGTTCCTGCTGGCCGGCTGGGCCGAACTGCTGTTCCAGAACCCTTCGTCGCTGCGGCTTTCGGCCGAGCCTGTTGCCTATACCCACAACGCGCTGGGGCTGATGGCGCTGCGCACCCTGATCGCCGCACTCGCGGCAACACCCGTTCATCGGCTGACCGGATGGAGGCCGATCATGTCGCTGCGCCGGATGCTTGGGCTGTGGGCCTTTGCCTATGCAGCCGTGCACCTGGGCTTCTACCTGTGGCTGGAGCTCGACCTCAGTCTGGCGGCGCTGTGGGCCGAGGCGCTGAAAAAGCGGTTCATCCTGTTCGGGATGCTTGGCCTTCTGGCGATGGCGCCGCTTGCCGCAACCAGCACGCGCGCTGCCATCAAAGCGCTGGGCGGGCGCCGCTGGCAGGCCCTGCACCGGCTCGCCTATGTGGCGGGGATTGCGGGCTGCATCCACTTCATCCTGCGGGTGAAGGGTTTTCAGCTGGAGCCCTGGTTCTATGCCGCCCTGCTGGCCGGGCTGCTGGCGATGCGGTTCATGCCCAGTCGGCGATCCGCCAGCCGCGCTGCGTCGCAACCTGCCTGAGCAACGGCGACGGGTTGGCGGCGACGGCTTCGTCCGCCCATTCGAGAACCGCGAGATCGCTGACATGATCGGAGGTGAAGGTGACGGCGGTCGGGCGGGCGGGCAGCGCTGCAAGGATCATCCGCAGCTTGCCCATTTCGTAGCAGTTTTCGCCGCGGATCCGGTTCGAGAGGAATCCGCCCTCCCATCGGTTCTCGGTCGCGATAACCCGGTCGATCCCCCAGCGCCGGGCAAGGGCCTCCACGAAATAGCGACAGCTGGCGGTTGCAAGCCATATGTCACGGCCGGCGGCCCGGTCTGCTGCTATTGCATCGAGCGCTCCTGCAAGTTCTTCGCGGGCACCGAAGCCGGCGGCGAAGCGCTCGGCAGCGCGCATCACCTTGGCCTCCGGCACACGCCTGCCCATCATCAGCGCCTGTGTCGCCTCTTTCAGCTCCTTGCGGCCATAGGCCCCCAGCCCATAGGCACCGAGCGGCAGGAGCAGCAGCGGCGCCAGCACCAACCGCGCCGGCGCCTCGGTGCGGGCGTAGTGCAGCAGCCACCAGGCCCAGCTGGGCTTGCGGATCACCGTCCTGTCCATGTCGTAGATCGAAAGCGGTTTCATGGGCCGGTTGTCCGCGGGTGGCGTTCGCGCCAGGTGGCGGGCGGAAGCCGGTCGGCCGGGGGCAGCGCCCAGAGGCCGCGCCTTTCCGTTCGTGCCAGATCCTGCCCGGCGCGGATCTGCCGGTCTGTCATGTAGCGGTCGAACGCCCAGGCATGGCCGTAGCGCGTCATATAGCTGTTCACATAGGTTGAGCCCACCCAAATGCGCCCGACCAGCCGGCCATAGCGGTCGCGGTCGACCACCTCCACGCGGATGCCGCGCCGTTCCACCTTGCGCCTCAGCGCCGAGCGCGCCTGCAGCCCCCAGGGTTGGGCAAGCTCCGGCGCGTCGATCCCGGCGAGGCGAATCTCGCTCGTGCGTTTCACGTCCGGCCGATACAGCACCAGCGAATCCCCGTCCTTCACGCGGATCACCTCGCCCTCGAATGTCGTGGCATACGCCGGCGGAACGGACAGGACTGCAACCAGAACGAGGCAGACACGTATGAAGAAGCGCAACATCGGCGCTTTCTTGCAACGGCTGCGGGCGATATGCAAAGCCGACAGGCGCCAGCAGGGGAGCAACAGCCGCGAATGCCAGAACCGGCGCCACCAGACCTGCAGGCAGATGCGCCGGCGCTCGACATCCGGCTCGATGGCGAAACCCTCAGCTTTGCCGGGCGACTGTCCATCGCGCGCATCTCGGAAACCGAGCGCGCGCTACATGATCTCACCGCGTCCGTGAAAGGGCCGCTTGCGATCGACCTGTCCCGCGTTGTCCGGATCGACACGGTGGGCGCCTGGATGGTGCACAAGCTGCTGCGCGACCGGCCGGGAAGCCGGGTGGTCGGCGCCAGCCCGGAAGCCGAGCGGCTGATCGCCGAAGTCGCGAGCGCCGACCGCCCCTGCAAGATGCGCCCGGCCACCGAGCCCTTCATCACCCGCGAGCTGGCGCGACTGGGGCAGTATATGATCCTCGCCTGGGTCAACCTGATCGCGATTCTGGGCTTTGTGGGGCTGACCCTGGTCTCCGCCTCGAATGCCGTCACCTCGCGCCGCGGCGTGCGCTGGGGTGCAGTCACCGTCCAGATGGAACAGGTGGGGGTGAATGCGCTCGGCATCATCGGCCTGATGAGTTTCCTGATCGGTATCGTGCTGGCCCAACAGGGGGCTGTGCAGCTGAGGCAGTTCGGGGCGGACGTGTTCGTGATCAACCTGGTCGGAAGGGCGACCTTCCGCGAATTGGGGATCCTGCTGACCGCGATCATGGTCGCTGGCCGCTCGGCCTCTGCGTTCGCCGCGCAGATCGGCTCGATGAAGCTTGCCGAGGAGGTGGACGCGATGCGCACCATCGGCCTTGATCCGGTGGAAGTGCTTGTGCTCCCGCGAACCATTGCGCTTGTCCTGATGCTGCCGCTACTTGCCTTCTATGCTTCCATCCTTGCAATCGTCGGAGGAGGCCTGTTCACCTGGGTCTCGCTCGACATTCCGCCGGCCACCTTCGTGCAGCGGCTGCGCGAGGTGGTGCCGATGACGGACTTCTGGATCGGGATGTCGAAGGCGCCGGTGTTCGGGGCGATCATCGCCATCATCGGCTGCCACCAGGGTTTCAAGGTGTCGGGCAATGCTGAATCGGTCGGCCAGCGCACGACACAGGCGGTTGTGGAAGCCATCTTCATCGTGATCGTGATGGATGCGATGTTCGCGGTGTTCTACTCCACGCTGGGCTTTAAATGATGCGGGTGCCGGATACCGAACCCGTGATCACGGTCCGCGGGCTTGTGAACCGTTTTGGAGAACAGACGATCCACCAGGGCCTCGACCTCGATGTCTGGCCGGGCGAAATCCTGGGCGTCGTCGGCGGATCGGGAACGGGAAAATCCGTGCTGATGCGCTCCATCATCGGGCTGCAGCACCCGGCCGAGGGCCATATCGAGGTGCTTGGCCACAATGTGATGGGGGGCGATGCCACGCAGGACCACGAGATCACGCGCCAGTGGGGCGTGCTGTTCCAGGGCGGCGCGCTGTTTTCGGGGCTGACTGTCGCAGAGAATATCCAGGTGCCGATCCGCGCCTATTTCGAGCTGTCGCAGACGCTGATGGACGAAATCGCGGCGTTCAAGATCGCGATGGTCGGCCTGCCGGCCGAGGCCGGGCCGAAATATCCGTCCGAACTGTCGGGTGGAATGAAGAAGCGCGCCGCGCTTGCCCGGGCGCTTGCGCTCGACCCGAAGCTGCTGTTCCTCGACGAGCCGACGGCAGGCCTCGACCCGATTGCCGCCGACGGGTTCGACACGCTGATCCGCACGCTTGCCGAAACCATGCAGCTGACGGTGTTCCTGATCACGCACGACCTCGACACGCTGCACGCCATCTGCGACCGGGTTGCCGTGATTGCCGACACACGTATCATCACCAGCGGAACGGTCGCAGAGCTCATGCGGTTCGACCACCCCTGGGTGCAATCCTATTTCGCAGGCCCCCGCGGGCGCGCAGCGGCTGCATCCGGCAAGGACAGCGGACGGGATGCCGCGACCGACCGCCACCACGCCCCGCTGCGGGCCAGCTGATGGAAAACCGCCAAAACCATGTGCTGGTTGGCTCGGTCACCTTCGTGCTCGTGCTGGCGCTGTTCGGCTTCGTGCTCTGGCTTGCCCGTTTCTCGCGCGACGAGAAGGCCGAGTACGACATCTTTTTCGCGCAGTCCGTCTCAGGCCTGACGGTCGGCTCCAACGTTTCCTTCTCGGGGGTGCCGGTAGGACAGGTGCAGCGCATCGCGCTGATGCCGGAAACCCCCCAGTTCATTCGCGTGCGAATCACGCTTCAGCCCGACACGCCGATCCTCGAGGGGACTACCGCGAGCCTGAATGCCGTCGGCTTCACCGGCGTGACGGAGGTGCAGCTGTCGGGCAGCATGCGCGGACAGGCGCCCCTGACGGAGGCGGGCCCCTATGGCGTGCCGGTGATCCCGGCAAGGACGGGCGCCTTCGGCCAGATCCTTGAGTCGGCGCCCGAGGTAATCGAACGGGCCTCCACCCTGCTTGCGCGGCTGAACGAGATCTTCGACGATGACAATCGCGCCCGCTTGGCAAGCCTGATCGACAATCTGGACAAGGTGTCGGGCGAAATCGCCAAGGAGGGCCCCGCCATCCGGGGCGCCGTTCGCGAGGCTGAGCTGACGCTGAAGGCAGCCACCAGGGCCGCCGACGGCTTGACCCGCGCCACCGACACGGCCAACACGATTCTTACCGAGGACGGCAGGCCGATGGTCGCCGAACTGAAGCGCGCCATCGTGACGGCAGAGGCCACGCTGCAGCGTGTCGACCGGCTGGCAAAGGCGGCCGAGCCGGGCGTGAACAGCCTTTCCACCCAGACGGTGCCACAGGTGAATCAGCTGGTCGCCGACCTGCGCGATGTCAGCCAGCAGATGGGGGCGCTGGCCGCCAAGCTTGACGAGGACCCGCTGGGCGCGGTCACTGGCGGCAGACCGCTTCCCGATTACGAGCCGGAGGCCCAGCCGAAATGATGCGCATCAACCTGCTGCTGCTTCCCCTGCTTCTGGCGGCTTGCGGGCCTATCGTGCAGGTGGGCGGAAACAGCCCGCGGCCGGACTCGGTTTATACGCTGTCGGCGGCGCTGCCCGCTTCGGTGCCGGCAGGGATGGCGCCGATCGACCTGGAGCGCTCGGTGACGGTGGATACGCCTTCGATGCCGGGGGCGTTGCAGACCCTGCGCATCCCCGTGACTGTTTCGGACACTGCGATCCAGTATGTGAAGGGCGCGCAGTGGTCCGAGCAGCCCAACCGGCTGTTCCAGCGCCTGCTGGCAGACATGCTGGTGCATTCGGGGATTGCCGTGATCGACCAGCGCTCGTCGGGGCAGACCGGCGGACGGCGGCTGACCGGCCAGCTGATGGCTTTCGGGCTGGATGTGCGCGATGGCCGGCAGGTGCGCGTGCGCTTCGATGTGACGCTGGCGGGGCCGGACGGTGTGCGCCAGCGGCGGTTCGAACGTGAGGCAGCCGTTGCCAGTGCCGAAGGCGGGGACGTTGCAGTGGCGCTGAACGGGGCGGCGAACCGGGTGGCAGCCGATGTGGCGGCGTGGGTGGCTGGCACGGCTTGAGGGCAGGAAAGCCTTGATACCGCATCCCGCTGACGATCCGCTATCCGCGCAGCGGCAAGCGCGACCGCGCGCCGGCCGACAGGCCGAACTCGAATAGTCTTCCTCATCGAAACCGGGTGCAAACGCTGCGGGTGCGGCCGCTGGCAAAGCCGACGGGTCCGCTCGAGGCACTGAAAAAAGAAGCGAAGGAAGGACGCGGCGGAGCCGCGTCGTCGGACGAGTCGATGCTTGGCTTAGCCTTTGCAGCGCCCGCCGGCTGCATTGATCTTCAGTCGTGGATTTGCACTTCGCGCAAACCGTCGCCCAAATCGATGGTGGCGGGGGCGGGACTTGAACCCGCGGCCTCAGGGTTATGAATCCTGTGCTCTAACCAGCTGAGCTACCCCGCCAGCCGGAGCGCGGGCCGATAGCGCCTCGTGTGGCGGATGGTCAATCGCCGATTTGCGCGTGGTTCCCTTTGCTGCCTTGCCAAGCCGGAACGGCGCGCTATCCACACGGCATGAAACTCGGCCCCGCCCTTGCCGCCGCGCTTGTGTCGGCTACACCCGCTGCTGCTGCCGACTGGGCGATCGCCATCCACGGGGGTGCCGGCGTGATCGAACGCGCCGACACCAGCGCTGCCGACGATGCCGCCATCCGCACAGACCTTGCCAGGGCGCTGGACGCAGGGGTCGCGATCCTGAAGGCAGGCGGCAGCTCGACCGACGCAGTCGTTGCCGCCGTTGCCGCGCTCGAGGCCTCGCCCTGGTTCAACGCCGGCGTGGGCGCTGTGTTCACATCCGCCGGCACCATCGAGCTCGACGCTGCCATGATGGAGGGCGAGGGGCGACGGGCGGGCGCCGTCACCGGCGTCAAATCCACGCTGAGCCCGATCGCGCTTGCCCGGACGCTGATGGACAAGGGGCCCCATGTGTTTCTGGCCGGCCCGGCGGCCGACGAATATGCCCGCGAAGCAAGCCTCGCCCAGGTGCCCAACAGCCATTTCATGACCGAGCGGCGCCGCCGGCAGCTCAACGACCTGCGCCGGCGCAACCAGGGGGCGTCTCTGGCGCGGCCCGAGGTGCGGATGGGCACGGTCGGCGCAGTCGCGCGGGACATGCAGGGGACGGTTGCAGCCGGCACGTCGACCGGTGGGCTGACGGGCAAGGCCCCCGGCCGCATCGGCGATGCGCCACTTGTGGGCGCGGGCACGCTGGCCGACAACCGCTGCGGCGCGATCTCGGCCACCGGCTCGGGCGAGATCTTCATCCGCACGCGGGTTGCCTCGCAGATCTGCGACGCCGCCCGCTTCGGCAAGGTGCCGCTGCAGAAGGCCGCCGACGCGACACTGGCCGAGGTGCTGGCGCTGGGGGGCGATGGCGGGGTGATCGTGCTCGGCCCGGCGGGTGACGGCCTGTTCAGCTTCAATTCGCCCGGCATGTATCGTGGCCGCGCAAGCGCCCGCGGCCTGCGCGAGCTGAAGGCCTATGGCGACGAATGAGCGACCATAGCGACGTCCTGATCGTCGGGGCGGGCCAGGCCGGCGCCCAGGCCGCGATCTCGCTGAGGCAAGATGGTTTTGCCGGCAGTATCCGCATGGTGGGCGCGGAATCCGACCTGCCCTATGAACGCCCGCCGCTATCGAAGGATTATCTGGCCGGCGAGCGCACGGCCGATCGGCTGCTGCTCCGCCCTCCTGCCTTCTGGGCCGAGCGCGCGGTGGAGATTGTGCCGGGCGTGCGCATCACCGGCGTCGACGGCAAGGTGGCGCAGGCCGACGACGGCCGCAGCTTCGGCTTCGACAAGCTGGTGTGGGCAGCCGGAGGGCATCCGCGGCGTCTGCAGTGCCCGGGCGCCGGGCTGGGCGGGGTCCATGTGATCCGGACCCGGCACGACGTGGACGACCTGCGCGCGGACCTGCACACGGCGAACGGCATCGTCATCGTCGGCGGCGGTTATGTGGGGCTGGAGGCAGCCGCCGTGCTTGCCAAGGCAGGCAAGACGGTGACCGTGGTGGAGGCGCAAGGCCGGCTGCTCGCCCGGGTTGCGGGCCCTGAAGTTTCCGATTTCTATCGGGCCGCCCACGAGGCCCATGGCGTCCATATCCTGCTGGACGCGCAGGTCGAGGCACTGGAGGGCAAAGCGCGTGTTTCAGCCGTGCGGCTGGCCGGTGGCAGCGCCCTGCCCGCAGACCTGGTTATCGCGGGCATCGGCCTTGTCCCGTCGGTCGCGCCGCTTGGCATCGGCGCAATCGAGGTGGATGTGCACTGCCGCACCACGCTGCCCGATGTCTATGCCATCGGCGACTGCGCGGCCCACCAGAACCGCTATGCCGGGGGCGCCTGGATCCGGCTGGAATCGGTGCAGAATGCAGTGGACATGGCCAAGGCAGCCGCTGCCCACATCGTGCATCGCGATGCGGCCAAGCCCCATGACACCTGCCCCTGGTTCTGGTCGAATCAGTATGATCTCAAGTTGCAGACCGTTGGCTTGTCGATCGGCGCCGATTCCCGCGTCGTGCGCGGCGACCCTGCCTGCGGCAGCTGGTCCCTCGTCTATCTGAGGGCTGGCGCCGTGATCGCGCTCGACTGCATCAACGCCGCGAGGGATTATGTGCAGGGCAAGGCCCTGGTGGAGCGCGGTGCGCGGATTGCGCCCGGCCGGCTTGCCGACGCACAGCGCCCGCTGAAATCACTGGAAGGATAAGGCCCATGCACCCGATCACCGCAAGGCTCCACGCCCGCCTGCAGCTGCCGCTGATCGGCTCGCCGCTGTTCATCATCTCGAACCCGGACCTGGTGATCGCCCAGTGCAAGGCGGGGGTGATCGGCAGCTTTCCCAGCCTGAACGCGCGACCCCTGCCTCAGCTGGAAGAATGGCTGCAGCGCCTGAACAGCGAGCTGGGACCCGCGGATGCGCCCTATGCGGTGAACCTGATCGTGCACAAGTCCGCCGACCGGCTGATGGCCGATCTGGAGTTGTGCGTGAAATACAAGGCACCGGTCATCATCACGTCGCTGGGCGCGCGCGAAGACGTGAATGCAGCGATCCACAGCTATGGCGGGATCGTGCTGCACGACGTCATCAACAACCGGTTCGCGAAAAAGGCGATCGAGAAGGGGGCCGACGGTATCATCGCTGTCGCGGCCGGTGCCGGCGGCCATGCCGGCACGCTTAGCCCGTTCGCGCTGGTATCGGAAATCCGCGAATGGTTCGATGGGCCGCTGGCGCTTTCGGGCGCGATGGGCACCGGGGCCAATATCCTTGGCGCCGAAGCCATGGGTGCCGATTTCGGCTATATGGGCTCCGCCTTCATCGCCACCACCGAGGCGCGCGCGGACGAACGCTACAAGCAGGCAATTGTAGAGGGCGAGGCCTCCGACATCGTCTATTCGGACTTGTTCACCGGCGTTTCGGGCAATTATCTCCGCCCCTCGATCGTGGCGGCAGGGCTCGATCCCGACAATCTGCCCAAGGGCGACTATTCGACCATGAACTTCGGCAGCGGCGGCAACACCGATGCCAAGGCCTGGCGCGACATCTGGGGCTCGGGCCAGGGCATCGGCGCCGTGAAGGCCGTGCTGCCTGCCGCCGGGCTGATCGACCGGCTGAAGGCGGAATATGAAGCGGCCCGTCAGCGTCTGTTGGGCCGGTCCCGGGTAGCGATGGCTGCGGAATAGCGCCCTACCTACAGGATCAGCGCGGCCACCAGCCGCTCCTCGGCAACCAGCACGTTGAAGGTGCGCGCGGCGGCCGCGCTGTCCATCGGCTCCACGCGAACGCCGCGCGCCCGCAGTGCCTCGGCAAAGGGCTTCGGCGGGCGCCTGAGCGTTGCGCCGCTGCCCAACAGCAGCAGGTCCGCGCTGTCGAGCCTCCCCAGCGATGCATCGTCCAGCGTCTCCAGCGTCAGGCCCGTCAGGCTTGCTGCCCGCCCGGCAGTGATCAGCAGTGCGGGCCGATACAGCCGCCCGTCCACTACCCAGCCATCTGCCGACCGTCCTTCGATCCGGCTTGCGGTCGCGCGCAGCCGCGGGCCCGTCATCGAACGACCGCCGATCGAAGCGTCGGCCGGCTTGGGGCTGCGGCGACAACGCGGCGCCCGCCTTCGCGCCCGGCGCAATACCGCGCGGCATCGGCCGCTGCCAGCAGGCGATCGGAATCGAGCCCGGCTTCGCAGGCAAGTGCAAAGCCGACACTGGCGCCGACCCGCACTGCGTTGCCGCCGATGTCGAACGGCTGTTCGAGCGCAGCGACGATCCGCCCGGCGAACTGGGCGGTTTCTTCCATCGAGGCCTGTTTCAGGATCACCGCAAACTCATCCTTCCGAAGCGGGCGATGATGCCGCCGCGCCCGACCAGTCGCCGCTGGCGCACGCCGACTTCGGCAAGCACGATGTCGCCGGCGACATGGCCATGGCAATCGTTGACCGGCTTGAAACGGTCAAGATCGATCATGACGAGCGGACCCGTCAGCCCGCCCTCCACGATTTCCATTTCGGCCGCGCGCAGCACCAAGGCGTTTCCTGACGCGACCGCGAGCCGGGCAGACATGGTCAGGCGCTCGTCCTGCAGCAGCGCGATGCCGTTCAGCGTCGTTGGTGGCGACGGTCTGGCAGGCGTCTGCCAGCTGCGCCTCGAAGCGGCTGCGCTGCCAGCTGACCAGGACCAGGCACAGGGCCGCAACGGCCGGAAGCCCGCCCACGAGTTGCCGGAAGCGAGCCGAACTGCGCGCCCAACAGCGATGCCTTCATTCCCGCCGCTCCGCTTCGTGCAGTCGCCGGGCAGGAACGGCACGGGGTCGCCGAGTTCAGGGTCGCCGGGTAAAGGGGCGCGGCCTCATACCTGCCCGCGATCGGCGGCGTGCCTAGCCTTCATCCGCGCCTCCGGATCGTTGGTTTCGGCGGGCACGAAGCTGTGCGGGCCGATGCCCGTCCACAACAGGATGGAGGCGCCGATAAAGACCGACGAATAGGTGCCGATCACGATCCCCAGCAGCATCGCGACCGAGAAGCCGAACAGCACCGAGCCACCCATCACCACAAGCGTGCTCAGCGCGATGATCATGCTGAGCGCGGTGGCCATCGTGCGCGATAGCGTTTCGTTGATCGACAGGTCCAAGATCTCCTCGATGTCCATCCTGCGGTATTTGCGCAGATTTTCACGGATTCGATCGTAGATGACGACGGTGTCGTTCAGCGAATAGCCGATGATCGTCAGCAGCGCCGCCACGATGTTGAGGTCGAACTCGAGCTGGGTGAGCGCGAAGAATCCCAGCGTGAGGGCCACATCGTGGACCAGCGCGAACAGGGCGCCCACGCCGAACTGCCATTCGAAGCGGAACCAGATGTAGATGGAGATGCCGATCATCGCGAGGACGAGGGCAAGGGCCCCGTCGCGGATCAGCTCGCCCGAAACCTTGCCCGAGACCGTTTCCACCCGGCGGAACTGGGCATCCTTGTGGTTGGTCCTGATGCTGTCCTGCACCTGCGTGACCACCTTTTGCACGGCGGCATCATCGCCGGGCGGCAGCGGCAGCCGGATGGCGACCGTCCGGGGGTCGCCGAAGCTTTGCAGGGCGGCATCGCCGGCGCCCGCACTGTTCACGCTGGCGCGCAGTTCGTCGATCTCCACCGGCTTTTCGAAGCGCACTTCCATCATCAGGCCGCCGGCGAAATCCACCCCGAAGTTGAGGCCGCGGATGGCGACCAGCGCGATCGAGCCCAGGATCATGAGCAGCGAGATGGCAATGGCGACATTGCGCCACTTCAGGAACTTGATGTTGGTGTTGTCGGGAACGATCTTCAGAAGGCGCATCGGGCGTGTCCCTACAAGACCAGCGCGGTCGGTCGCGCGCGGCGCAGCCACAGCGAGACCATCAGGCGCGTGACGGTGACGGCGGTGAAGACCGAGGTGATGATGCCGATGGTAAGCACCAGGGCGAAACCTTTGATCGGGCCGGAGCCGAACCAGAACATGATGACGGCCGCGATCACATTGGTGACGTTGGCGTCGAAGATGGTCCGCGACGCTTCCTTGTAGCCGGTCTCGATCGCGGCGACCACTGCGCGGCCCTTCCGCAGTTCCTCCCGGATGCGCTCGTTGATCAGCACATTGGCGTCGACCGCCGCGCCGACGGTCAGCACGAAGCCCGCGATTCCGGGCAGCGTGAGCGTGGCGCCGAGCGCCGACATCGTCGCGAAGATCAGCAGCGCGTTCAGGAGCAACGCGATGACCGAGTAGATGCCGAAGCGACCAAAGGTGAGGGTCATGAAGATCGCGACGAGCACGGTCGCCATCACGGATGCGATGGCGCCCGCGCGGATCGAATCCGCACCGAGGTCGGGGCCGACGGTGCGTTCCTCAATCACGGTCAGTGCGACCGGCAGCTTGCCCGACCGCAGGAGGATCGCCAGCTCGTTTGCGGTTTCGGTGGTGAAACTGCCCTGGATGATGCCCGATCCGCCAAGGATCGGCTCGTTGATGCGCGGCGCCGAGATCACCTGCCCGTCGAGGATGATCGCGAAGGGCTTGCCTACATTTTCCTGCGTCGCGCGTGCGAAACGCTTGCCGCCCACACTGTCGAAGCGGAAGCTGACGACGGGAATCCCGTCCTGGTAGGTCTGTTGGCTGTCGACCAGCTGGTCCCCGGTGATAAGCGCCCGGCGCTTCACGACAAGCACGCCGCCGCCTTCGGCATTGGGCACCACCTGGCTTCCGGGCGGCGCACGACCCTGGGCGGCAAGCGCCGGGTCTGCATCGGTGTCGACCAGCTTGAATTCCAGCTTGGCCGTCTTGCCCAGAAGCGCTTTCAGGGCAGCCGGGTCCTGCAGGCCCGGCACCTGCACCACGATGCGGTTGTCACCCTGGCGAACGATCGTCGGCTCGCGCGTGCCGAGCTCGTCGATCCGGCGGCGGATCACTTCGACTGCCTGTGCCATTGCCTTGTCGGTCTCTTCCGAGAGCCCGGCAGCCGAGGGCGTCACGGATACGCGGGTCGAGTCCGCAAGATCGACCTCGATGTCGCGCCGAGCGGACAGTTGCCCGACCGGGCGCGAGACCGCCCGCATCGCTTCGATCGCGCGGTCGACGTCGCCCGGGTTGCGGACTGTGAAGCTGATCGAGCCGTCGCGCATCGACAGGTCGAGATAGGGAATGGGCCCGCCGTCTGCCTGGCGCAGTTCCTGCCGGACGATTTCCTCCAGTGTCTCCAGCCGGGCCTTGCCCACGTCGGCCGGGTCTGCCTCGAGCAGGATGTGGCTGCCGCCGCGAAGGTCGAGGCCGAGGTTCAGCTGCTGGCCGGGCACGCCCCTCGGAAGCGCTGCTGCCTGCTCTTCGCTCAGGAGGTTCGGCAGCGTGAAGAGGATGCCGGCAAGCACGGTGAGCGCGACGGCCCACAGCTTCCAGCGGGGAAAGTCGAGCATCCGGGTCTCAGGCCTTCGCGTCGTTGGCAGCCGCCGGAGCGCCTCGCGGCGTGACGGACGACAGCGTCCCCTTCAGCGCGCGGACCTTCACATTGGGTGCCAGCTCGATCTCGACCTCGCCGTCGGTCACCTTGGTCACCTTGCCGATCAGGCCCCCGCCGGTCACGACCTCGTCGCCCTTCTTGGCGGCATCCACCATTGCGCGGTGAGCCTTCAGCTTCTGCTGCTGCGGGCGGATGATCAGGAAGTAGAAGATGAACAGCAGCGGAAGGAACATGAGGAACTGAAACCAGATCGGTCCAGTTCCATCCGAGGCGGCTCCAGCTGCGGCCTGGGCATAGGCAGGGGTCGAAAACATGTGTGTTCCCTCGAAGGGTGTAAACCGAAGCGCCGCGCTTACACGTGCCCCCCTCGTTTTTCAAATCGGCACGACTGCGCTAGGCACAAGCCATGCCGGAAGACATCACCGCCGCGCTGTTGCGCATTGCCCACAGCCTTGAGCGTCTGGCCGGGCCCACGCCGCTCGAAGCCGATCCTGCGCACGGAACAGCCTTTCGATGGGACGGTGCCGCCCTGATTGCGGTCGACAGCCCGTCGGTGCTGCCGACCGGCCGCTTCGCCGGAGTGGACCAGCAGCTGGATGCCCTGTCGCGCAACATCGCCGCGCTGGCGCGCAGCCGGGCGGCTCACGACATGCTGCTGTGGGGCGCGCGCGGCATGGGCAAATCCGCCCTTGTGCGTGCGGTGGCCGCCGAACAGGGCGTCGCGCTGGTGCAGGCCGGCGGCGATGCGCTGCCAAGCCTGCCGGGCCTGTTCAGCCGGCTTGCAGCTGTTCCCCGCCCGTTCCTGCTTTTCGTCGACGACCTCGCCTTTGCCGGGGCCGATCCACAGGTGCGCACACTGCGGTCGCTGCTGGACGGCGGCATAACGGAGCGGCCGGCCAACATCCGCCTGGCCGTCACATCGAATCACCGGCACCTGGTGGAGCGCGAAGCAGCCGACAGCCGGCACACACGCGACGCAGCCGATGACCAGCTTGCGCTTGTCGACCGCTTCGGCCTGGTGCTGGGCTTCCACGCGCCCGACCAGGCCACCTACCTCGAGATGGTCCGCCGCCACCTCGATGCCGAGGCGCTGGAGCTGGATGAGACCGACGCGATCGCCTTTGCGCTGGCGCGAGGCGGCCGCTCGGGCCGGACCGCCTGGCATTATCGGACCGACCTTCTGACCCGGCGGGCCGCGCAATAAGACTTGCTGCTGCGAACAATTCGCATTAGGCTTCTGCGACTCATTCGCAGTAAGGAGACGCCTCGTGCACACCGCTCTCACCGTTCACAGCTTCACCCCGCCCCCCGTCGCTGCCCTGTCGAACGACGCGCGAATCCAGCTTCGGGCCGCGCGCATGTGGGTGATGCTGGCCCGTCACCACCGCAACCCCAAGCCGGTGCTGGCAAACCTTCTGGGCAGCACGACGGCCGCCTTCTGCACGGTGATGGAACAGCTGGTGACCGCCTGGCCCGACGCCTTCACGGCCTATCCGCCCTGCGCTTTGGCGGTGTCGCCCGACGAGGCGACCCTGCTCGAACTGCTGGCGCTTGCAAGCGAGGGGCAGCATGACGAGGCGGACGCACTGCTGCACGATCTTCTGCCACCGTCGGACCGGGCGCGGCTGTGGGCCGCAGCGATCCGGGCGACACCGTTCGGGATCGGGTTGTAGGATTGCAGGAGCGTTCCGGAGGCGTCGGACAGACCCAGGGCACGCCGCCATCGGGTCGGCAAAAACCGCCCGAATGGCGGCCTGCCCGATCCAGCCGGCCGGGCACTGCGGCAAGTGCTGGGATCGGCGCTTGCGCGCCGGCTCCCCGGCCGCCTTGTGCCTTACCGCTTTCCGCCGAACAGCTGTCGCCCCGCCAGATTGAGCATGATTTCCTCGCTGCCGCCGCCGATCGCGTTCACCCGCACCTCGCGGTAGATCCGCTCCACCTTGCTCCCGCGCAGATAGCTGGCGCCGCCCAGCACCTGCGCCGCCTCGCGCGCAACCGCCTCCAGCGTCCGCGTCGCCTGGACCTTCAGCATCGCATAGCTCGCTGGCTTCCCGGTGCCGGCCTTGTGCTGGTGCGCAAGCAGGTCCACCCAGGCCTGCGTCGCCTCGATCTGGCGGACGATATCGGCGAGCTTGATCCGGATCGACTGGTGCCAAATCAGTGGCTTGCCGAAGGTCTCACGCTCCAGAGCCCAATCGACTGCCTCCTGAAGCGCCACCCGCGCCATTGCCATGCAGCCATGCGCCATCCCCAGCCGCTCGGAATTGAAGTTGTGCATGATACCCGGAAAACCGCCGTTCTCGGGCCCGATCAGGTTGTCGGGTGGAACCTCGACATCCTGGAAGTAGACAGCCGCGGTATCCGAACAGTGCCAGCCCATCTTTTCCAGCCGGGTACGGCTGACGCCCGGCCGGTCGGTCTCGATCAGCATCAGCGATATGCCGCCCATGCCCGGGCCGCCGGTTCGCACCGCGACCGTCATATAGTCGGCCCGCATGGCAGAGGTGATGAACATCTTGGAGCCGTTCACGACATAATGGTTGCCGCGCCGTTCGGCCCTGGTCTTCAGCGCCGCGACGTCCGACCCGCCGCTGGCTTCCGTGATCGCAAGGCTGATGATCTTCTCGCCCGACAGCACCTCGGGGGCAATCCGCTGTTTCATCTGCTCGCTGCCCAGCGCAAGGATCGGCGGCAGGCCGATGCCGTGCGTCATCAGGCTTGCACCAAGGCCCCCGGCGCCGGGCGCCGCCAGCTCTTCGGACTGGGTCATCGAGTGGAACACGTCGAAGCCTTCCCTATGGCCGCCATATTCCTCAGGATAGCCAAGCCCCAGGATCCCGGCCCCGGCTGCCTTGCGATGCAGATCGCGCGGCAATTCGCCGTCGCGCTCCCACTGGTCGATGTGGGGCTCCACCTCGCGGTTGACGAAGCTCCGCACGCTGTCGGCGACCGCCTGGTGGGTTTCGTCATAAAAGGGGCTCAGGGCCCGCCATTTTTCGAACAGCCGCATTGAATTCTCCTCTGCCTGCACGCTAGCAAGGCGACAGAGAGGGAATAAGCTGATGAAAACTCTTGTGAGCCTGCTCGTGGCTGCCGCCGTCTTGCCGTCCCAGCAGGCCGCGGCCCAGACCAGGCCGTTCCAGCCTGCCGACATCTACGACCTCGCCATGGTGAATTCGCCGCAGGTTTCGCCCGATGGCTCGCGCGTGCTCTTCACCCGCACCGCCTTCGATCGCGGCACCGACAGACGAACCGGTGAACTGTGGCTCGCGCACCTCGACGCCGCCGGCAGAATCATCGACAAGCGCCTGCTGGTGGGCCGTGACATTGGTCCGCGCGAAGCCGCATGGTCGCCAGACGGCAGCCGTATTGCCTATGTGGCGCAGGCGTTCGGCAAGGCGCAGGTCCATGTGCTTGCCCTGGCCGAAGGCGTCGGCCGCCAGATCACCAGCGGCGACCTCTCGCCCTCGCAACCAACCTGGTCGCCCGACGGCCGCCGCCTTGCCTTCATCGGACGTGTCGATGCCAAACCTGTCACCATCCCCGGCATGCCGGAAAAGCCCAAAGGCGCCGACTCCGCGGCAGACCCGAAGATCATCTCGGATCTTTTCTGGCGGGCCGACGGGACCGGCGAGCGCAGGCCGGGCGCAACCCACCTGTTCGTTGCCGACGCATCAAGCGGGGTCGTCACCCAGCTGACCTTAGGCGATACCAACAAGGTGAACGACGACGGTGGGCTCGACTGGACAAAGGACGGCCGCGCAATCATCGCCCCGTATACGCCCGATCCCATCAATGGCCCGCGCGAAATCGACCTCTATCTTTATCAGGCGAAGGTGGGGGAAATCGGCAAGATCGGGCCGCCGGTGCAGCTCACCAGCCGGCCGGGCAGCGAATACCGGCCGGTCGTGTCGCCCGACGGCGGCTCCCTTGCCTTCATCGGCAGCGTCGCGAGCAGCCAGTTCTATGACATGCCCGAGCTGTGGACGACCTCCACCACGCCCGGCGGCCCGGTGCGCCACCTCAGCAAGGCCCTCGACCGGCCGGTCGCCGATGCGCACTGGGCTTCCGACGGCCGGAGCCTCGATATTCTCTACCACGATGAAGGCACGCAGCGCGTCGCCCGCATCGATGCGACGACAGGCGCCACCAGCATCCGCGTTCCCTCGGTCGGCGGAACCCGCCTCTACCTGCCTTCGGCAGGCGGCC
>BBPD01001028.1_pt2 | contig 41043 bp, 54 predicted proteins | sample 1344911 | NCBI WGS metagenome assembly BBPD01 (sample SAMD00019088, study PRJDB2971) | groundwater metagenome | biome: freshwater biome; feature: mineral spring; material: ground water | place: USA: CA, Sonoma | collected 2011-09 | depth surface m
AAAATTTCTTCCCAAATTTTCTTTCTAAAATTTCTTCCCAAAACTTCTTTACTTCAAGAATCTCTTTCGTATGTCTTTTGCCGTTTTACATGCCATCTCTACTATATGGTACACCTCATCTGGCGAGAGCGTACCAGCTCCACTCTTTTGCATACCTGCAAGACTCCCATCCTTGTTGGATATCACCGTCAACTTCGTAGATGCGGCTTGTTCCTCGTCTAAGTTTGGATCAAGTATAAATTTTTTACCTATCTTCATCACAGTAACGGCAACGGGCAGGTCGCTAACTGGCAATGGAACGTCTTTGCCCAATCCATATCGCTCATTTGGCAATTTTGCGTTCAGCAATGCGGATATCGCACCCAATGAAGCGGCATCTATCAAATTGCCATCATAATCGATAACTTGTACGTCGATAAAGACCATCCAGACTTTAACGCCCTCTTCGATGCATAGTTTTGATAGCTCTAACGCACCGGATTCACGAATGCCGCGATCTACAACTCGTGCCAATTCTATTGCGTCATCTCGTGGAGGTCCTGCCTCAAACGTGGGTGAGGCAAGTGGCGACAGCTCTACATTCGTGATTAGCACGCCCTTGTCCGGCGTATCTGGAAAAGGCTCTCCTGGCTGGAGCTTTATGCCGACAAGAACCTTGGTGTCTCCAATTTTGACGTATGCAGACCCTTCAGCTGTATTCACAACTCCGTTTTCAATCGATATGTCCCTGTATTGGTCAGGGGCACGTCCATCTTCGCGCTCTCCTTTTTCCGATAGGGCGTAAATGTAATCTTTTTTTATTTCTGAAATGATATCTTCATCCATCGTTTTCACCTTTTATGTCATACCGTATATTTCGCGATCAACGCTTGTCGCTGCATCTCGTAGATCTCTTTGCAACCCTTCTTGGCCAGCTCAAGTGCTTGCTTAAATTCGTCTTGTGTTAAACGTCCATCCATCTGTAATAACGTGATTTTGTCGTTTTGAACGTCCATCGCGATCGGAATGTCTGCCTCTCCATGGTTATCTTCTTCTTTCTTCAAATCGAGGACGATATGTCCTCCAACTTTCCCAGCGGCGCAAGCCGACACCAACCCCCTCATTGGAATTCCTGCATCTGCCAGTGCGACCGATGCAGCGTTGATGCCAGCAGTTCTCGTTCCAGCATCTGCCTGCAATATCTCTATAAAGATGTCTATCACGGACCTTGAAAAATGTTCTTTGATGATAATTGGTTCGATTGCTTCTCTGCTTACTTTTGATATCTCGACCGATCTGCGGTCTGGCCCAGGTCTTTTTCGATCCTCTACCGAGAATGATGCCATATTATACCTGACTCTGATGATGGCCTTTGTAGCATCCTCGAGGCGGCGCGGATGAACTTCTCGCGGCCCATATACTGCGGCCATCACTTTGTTTCCACCAGCCTCCATATAACACGAGCCATCTGCCCTTTTCAAAACGCCTACTTCTATTTTAATAGGCCTGAGCTCGTCTAATTTTCTTCCATCGAGTCGCTGCCCCCCATTTTTTATAAATTCTATCGTTTTATCGCTCATTTTACTCCCTCTCTACTTTGTAGTTGGTTCTCTATCACTGATAAATTCATTAATCCGATCCGTCAATCCAGATGTGTGCGATTCGCACTCAATTTTCAACAGCGCCTTAATGGTATAGTCCACATCCTCTTCTCTACCTTCAATCCAGATTCGTCCGTTTTGACCAACGAATATATCACAATTCAGCTTGCTTTTCAACAGACTTATCATCGACCCTTTTCGTCCGATTACTCTTGGAATCTTGGCATGTGATATCTCAATCACCCTTCCACTATCAAGTTTTCTGAACGACTCTCCCACCATGGTCAATTCCACTTTCATGGTTACATCCACGTCTTTTACCCCCACAACGACCAAATCTCCAATCCCTAAGTATTGGCTCATCTGGTCGGCGTCTATTCGCTCAGGGTACTCTGAAACGTGTAAAAGCGCTTTATATGGTGAGCTAATATTCACCAACCAATTTGAAAAACGGATATCTACTATTTTACCGATGACGATATCGCCACTATGCGGCATGTATTTACCTGTGAGTGGAATTACCTGGATTCGATCTTTTTTATTCACAAAACCAAATATGGCAGCGAAGACATGTCCGTCTTTAACATAAGTGCCCTCTCCTGCCTGTTTAACGTCACTTGAGAGCAAATCTCCTGGAATCGCCAAATTTTTATTCATGTAATCATGACCTCTAATGTTCAATCAAGTATGCCTATATCTATCTTAATAGTTTGGTTTCAGCCTCTCCTTTTGTAAGGCGGTTCACAAGGTTATAGAAATTGTCTTGCATTCCTGCCGGAATCTTGACAACGGTGATCCACGACCCGTCGTCTTGCCATTCCTGCTTTTGTAACGATCCAAAACTCGCAATTTCACCGTATGATTTGGCAGCGTATTGTGAGGGAATCTTGACCGCGATGTTCACTTCCTCAAAGCGGATGGGGATTATAGGCCTAATCTTTTTCATGACCTCCTTTACCATTTCATCCACGCTCTTAAACGGATCGATGTGCACACCAGCCTCTTCCATCGCCTTTTCGATTCTAGCAGGTGGATGAGGTGCACCCGTCTGGGGATTGATGGCATTTTGAGCAATCACATCGATCACCCGTTTGCGCTTATCCTCCTGCATGCGCTTTCGCTGCTCGGACGTCAGCTGAAGGTCCCCATGGAGGATTATCTCCTTTGTGATGGCACGTATGTCGGTGGTGCCGAAGGCTTTTATCAGGTCTTCCTCAGAAGCTCGATCTCCTCTGCTCGCATCCTCGAATACGTCTTCTGCAGCCAGCATCATATTGATACTTATATCTCCCTCTTCTCCTCGTTTAAGGGCGATCGCCATCTCTGGATCGACTAAAATCTCAAAAGACACTCCATGTTTTTTATATCTGGCAGTTACGGCTTTATCGATGGCAACCATGGAGATCGCCTACTCTTTGGATTCTTTAACATCAGAACCATGTTGTTCAAGGACCTGCTGAACCTTGGCGTAAACATATTCGGGGGGCATCCTTTCAAACGTTCTTGTTTTCAGTTTGATAACACATACGTCTATGGTCTGAGCACTAAATTCTCTCTCTACCACCTTATGGAGCGCCTCAAGACCGAGCAGGACCGCTTCATCTATGCCCATGTCCTCCTTATACTTAGCCTCGAAAACTTCCATAACAGCGTTTCGTCCAGCGCCAATCCCAGTCGCCTTGTATTCGAGCAACGTTCCGCTTGGATCCATCTCAAAAAGGTAAATAGAATCGCCATTTACACCCGCGATTAGCAGCGCAGTCCCGTATGGACGGGCCCCGCCATATTGAGTATAACTCTGCATGTGGTCGCAGATCTTTTTGGACAGTTCCTCCACATGGATATCCTCGTTATATGTCATCCTGGCTATCTGTGCTTCTATTCGTGCCCGATCAATTAGCGCTCTGGCATCGGCGACCAGTCCAGAGGTAGCAGCGCCAATATGCTCATCTATTTTGAATATCTTCTCCACGGATTGAACCTCAAGCAAACGACTTGTAACTCGTTTGTCCACCAAGAGTACGACTCCATCCGTCGCCTTGATACCAATCGCGGTAGTTCCTCTTTTAACCGCCTCTCTAGCGTATTCTACTTGGAACAATCGCCCGTCTGGGCTGAAAACGGTTATAGTTCTGTCATATGCCATCTGGGATATCATTTGCACGTTGCTTCACCAACTCCTCTAAATCAAAAACCGTAACTCCGACTAAATTGACATTTGAACGCTTTACGATATTATCGTCGTCAGGTATTAAATCGATTTCGTTACCGTGTATCCTCTTGATAGTTCCAGATATACCACCCATAATCTGGACCCGATCGATTTTTACAGTATCTTTGGGTATGCTTCCTCGTTGTATAAACTTTTCCGTTGCACTCTTTATCGTCCCCGAAGTTCCGAGAACGGCGATTCCCACTCTAATCTTTCCAACTCTGTCGATGATTGCCAGTACTGCTCGTGCTGTAGCAGTTTTATCGCGAGCACATCTGAGAATACCGAATCTACCATCGAAATCGAGCAGCCACAGGTCGCATTGGCTTGTGCCGACATCCCCTATAAGTGACCTGGCAGCAGCCCACAGTTCATCTATCAGTTCTCTTCGATTCACTTCACCTGTGGATGTGACCTCGAATGCGAGATATCTCTTTCGCTCACGTAATGAGGAGGGTAGAATCTTCATCTAACCACCTCCACCCCATCGCATATATAACCTTGTCTCTTTTTCCTATTTTGCTCTATGATTCTGGCAGGGGTCGTACTGATGGCCCGAATCGCCTCCTCTTCGGTCATACCGAACAAACCAGCCAGCGCTATCATCTCCCTGGGTGCTCTCATGTCATAATGGGATTTGGCGTTGCTCGTGAGAACTACCGGTACGTCGAATTTCATAGCCAGTTTTAGATTGCGGCGAAAATCTGAAAGAGCGTGCACCCTTGTGCCGCCTCTCAGGCATATGAGTGCATCGAGATTGAACTCAATGGCGACATCGTTGTCGGCGGCAGATTTGGCGAGCACATGGTTAAATCCGTCATCCTTTCCAATCTCAGGATGTGCCAGTATATCGACGCATGCATTCTCGACCGCTGCCCGATTGATTTTGGGGTCGCCACCATGAACGAGAAGGACGTCTACTCTGGGTCGGAACTTTTCGATCTTTTTTCTTAACTCAGCAGGGTTGCTGGCTACGATTTCAATGCCGTTGATGATGCCATCACCGGTTACTTCATTCCAATAGTCAGAATGATTAGTGATCGCTATTTCTGCGTATCCATATTTCTTTGCCACCAGCTCCAACCTGCTGGGCGAATCAGCACATTCTGGAAGGGAATGCACATGAAGGTCATAATACATGGGCATCGCTTAACAAACTCCTCACAATTTTGATCGCGTTTTCGCGTTTTGCTGGATATGTCTTTATTTTTATTCGTATCAAAATCGCATCTTCTCTTTGAGCTAATCTGACAGCGCCGTCATATGCAGACTGTTTGTCGAGCTTGATATAAAAATTGTAACTATCGTCAACACGTTGATTTGCTTGATTTATCAACATCGTTAATTCAGATGCAGGTAGGCCGCTTTTTAAAGCGCCCATGAACGTCCTGCACTGCCGTTCTCCCTTCAATTTCACCGTGAAAATTGTAATGGGATTCCCAAAATGCCCCTCTGTCCTACATATCTCGATTGCATGGTCTTCTGGGATGAATAACCGCAATGCTTTTTCTACCCTGGACGGGTCTTCAGTCGCATGTACAAATGCCCTGATAGTGATTTGATGTATCACTTGCCCCTGCCCATCTTGGCTCGTATGCTCGGTCTCGTTTTTTCGGTGCCCTTTCCACGTTTGCGCATACCCCTGCCTTTCATGCCTGCACTTGTCTTGCCCCTGAAAACGCGCCCCTTCTGGGATGGTGCACACAACCAGTTGAGATTGGAATCCTTCTTGATTACGGGGTGCTCCGGGTCGACGAGTATGACTTCATACCATTTTTTCTTGCCATCTTCGCCAACCCAGTAGGAGTTTAAGACCTCCAGATTTGGATACCTGCGCGCAGCCCTTTCCTCGGCGATGCGCTGGATGCTTTTGCCTGCGGTAATCTTAGCCATGCCCATATGCGCAGTTCTGCGTCCGCGCACATATCTTGACTTTCTTCTGCCACCTCTCCGTACCCCGACTCTGACTACGATTATGCCCTGTTTGCCTTTGTATCCAAGCGCTCTCGCCCTGTCGAGGCGCGTTGGGCGCTCAATTCTGTTTACCACTGGCTCTCTGCGCCATTCCTGAAGGCGCTGCCACATCAATTCATCTACGTAGGTCTCATCTGGTTTTTTGTAAGCATCGCGTATATATCCATATAGTGATTTTGCCATTGATATCCCTCAAAGTTTTACGGTTCAGCTGTTGTCAGCCACATCCCAGCGGGATTTTCTCCCGCAACTGCGATATTTTTATCACTCTGCTTCTGCAGGTTGCTCAAGATTAATAAAGGTTTCTTGATTTAACTTCACCTTTCATTTGCCACCCTTCATATAAATGGTCCTGATTGGAAACGGTATCTCGATGTTCTCCTCTTCAAACCGTTCATTGATTCTGCAGTTTAGATAGTCCGTGGCCACAAGCTTCTTTTTTACATCGCCTATCCACGCAACCAAAAGCAGGTTTATCGAAAACTCTCCAAACTCCATGAAAAATGCTGCAGGAGGTGGGTCATTCAATACATCTGGCGACCCTTTTGCTATCTCCATTAAGATGCCCTTCACCTTGTTTATGTCCGACCCATACGCAACTCTTATCGGAATCCTCACTTTTAATCTAATATCTGGTTCAGAAATGTTGACTATCTTCATCTTCGAAAGCTCTGCGGTTGGTATGGTGATCAACGTATGGTCTATCTCGTTATATAATCTCGTACTTCTCAAACCGATATCCATGACCTCACAGACCTCTCCAGTGTCCAATGAGAGCCTATCCCCCATCTTGAATGGCTTGTCGACCATCAGGTAAAATCCAGAGAGCATGTTTGATAAAGTGTCTCTAAATGCCAGTGCGACGGCGAGACCTGCGATGCCCATGCCTGTCAGTATCAGCATTATGTCCACCCCCAACATGTCCAGAATTATCATGATACCCACAACCACGATAAGTATTCTCACCACTTTCAATGTGACAAGAATCATTGCTTCATCGACCCTGGACTTGGTTTTCTTCGCAAGGCGATGACTATACTCCTTTATCAGAGCAGGAATGATGCTATACGCAATCAGAGTGCCCATTATAGCGCCAATTACCATACTGCCTACTTGGAACTGATCTAACCACGGAAATTCCACATACCAGAGTGCCAGATAAAGGCCAAAAAGAAATGATATAGTGTATGTGGGGACCTTTATCGCTCCGATAATCAGGATGTATATGTTCGTCTTCTTCTTCGCTGCAAACGGCTCCAGATATCTTTCGAAGACGTAGAGAATCATCTTGGCTACGACCGGAGTTAGGAGGACTATTGTTACCGCTATTATGTAGTTGAAGTATTCCCATCCAGTTACCTGAGCTACATCGACCATATTACCTCATCTCGTCAGAATAATCTTAATACTACCCCTCTTCATTGGCATTACTTGGTTGAAACTATTTTGATGATATCTCCATCTTCAAGCACATGCTTTTCAGCCACTCTGCGCTTCGCCCTGGCATCCACTGCATATAGGAACCCCGCTCCTAAATCGGTGTGAATCATGTATGCCAGGTCATGTGCAGTATTCCCCTTCCGCACCAAAAACGCGTCTGGCAGCACATTACCGTTCTTATCCGTAAACTTGTTCTCGTCTTCCACAGGATATACGACGATATTGTCCAGCAATCCCAGGACTGCGCAGTTTATGCACTGCTGGACGCCTGTGCCACCATACTTCTTCAATAGCGCCCTTATGCGCTCCAGCCCTTCTCTCTGTGCATCTGTCAATTCTTCTGGCATTATGCTCTGAAAATCGGCATCTCCTGGCAGATATGATATCAGTCCTTTTTTCTCTGCCAGTCTGAGTGCAAGTTCACCCCCCGCACTCGTCTGCACTATGGTGCGTCCTTCCTTCTCCAGTGAACGAAGTTGTTGGATACATTCGTCAGGTGCTATATCGATCTTATTTGCCGCGATTATCATCGGTTTGCTGAGCTTTCTGATTTCATCAGCAAACTTCATCAGGTCTTCGTCTGACCAGTTTGTGGGCGTAAGCATCGTATTATGGAGTGCGACCTTTATCTGCGTTTCATCTGTGCCGACTCCTGCCAGCAACTCCGCAAGGACATGCTCCATTGGCCCTCGACTACTTTGTAGTTTTCGCGACAACCGTGCCCAGTGGCGCTTGATGATGCCATACAACCACATTGTAATTTCCTTCTCAAAGAACCGTACGTCATCAACGGGAGCGTGCGTCCCCACTTCTACTGGATTGCCCTCCGCATCCGTGCCACCGGAAGCATCTATTACATGTATGATGGCTTTGGCCTGACGCAGGTTATCCAGGAATTCGTTTCCAAGCCCTCTTCCTTTATGTGCGTCAGGGACTAGGCCAGCCACGTCTATCAACTCGATCGGGACGAATCTGTCCCCTTCTATGCAGTTTTTACAATCGACCTTGAGCTCTTTACAGGGACATTTCGTGCGCACGTGTGATATGCCATGGTTGGCATCTATGGTCGTAAAGGGGTAACTGGCGATTTCGACATCTATCATCGTCGCAGCTTTGAAAAACGATGATTTGCCGACATTCGGCTTACCTGCAAGTGCAATGGATATCATCATGCTCCAAATTTTTTCGTCCGATTGACCAAATCCATCAAAATGGGCATCAGATATATGGCACGGATGCGGTTTAACCCTCCTGTTGCGGCATTAATTTCATCATAAACACGAACGGCATCCACTCGTACACCAGGACCCATAATCGTTACTGGGACTGGGTCGGCGGAATGGTCTCTAACGGATACAGGCGTCGAATGGTCTGCCGTCACGACCACCAGCGTATCTTTGAGCTCGAGTATGGGCTTCAACGCTTTATCGACCCTGGTGATGAATTTTATCTTCTTCTCAACGTTTCCATCGTGAGAAGCTTCATCCGCACCTTTGACATTCAACAGCACAAACTCATGGTCTTTCAGCGCATCGATTGCACTCCTGACCTTTGCATCGATATCAGAATCGACGCCACCGACTTCACCGTGCTTCAGACCACATATCCGTCCAATGCCGATGACCACTCCCGTCTCAGCGATTATTGCGCCCTTTAATCCATATCTTTCTGAAAACGTCCTTATATTTGGCATCATGCCTGCGCCTCTGACCAATATGGTGTTCGCAGGGGCTTTGCCCACTTTTATACGTTCTGCATTAACGGGATGTTTTTTCAGTAAGTTGTCCGATTGTATGACAAACTCTTTCAGGATATCTGCGGTTTTTTGCGCTTCTGATTTTAGCGCCTCGATGGTTTTGGATGGCATACCCTCGTGTTTTGGATCCGAATCCGAGACGTATGGGCTCAAACCAGCCCCCCTCAAAACCAGCACCGCCCGATGCCCTGTTGACCTCTCGAAGATGAACTCTCCATCTAATTGAACTCCATCCTGAACAGCCCTTGTTAATTCCATCGTGTCCCGTATTCGTCCAGCGCGCCGGTCCACGATTATGCCGTCTTTCATCGTCGCAAAATTACATCTGAAGGCAATATCCCCCTCTTTCAGATGAATACCCACGCCTGCTGCCTCGAGGGGTCCCCTGCCTGTATAAACTTCGTATGGGTCATATCCCAACAATGCCAAATGCGCAACATCTGAGCCTGGTCGGATCCCAGGCGCGATGGGGTCCATGATTCCGTTGATGCCAAGACTCGCTATTCTGTCGAGATTGGGTGCATCGGCACTCTGTAATGGGGTTTTTCCTTCTGTTGGCCTATCTGAAATGCCATCTAAAACGACCAATAATATCTTCCTGGCGATGCTCATATGAATAGATGTTATCTCTGCTTTGTACTTAAAACTTCCAGAACTATGATTCGTCACATGGCTGTTTGCCATCTTATCATAAGGTTATCATTCTGCTGCAACCGCTTCTTCTTGTGGCTGGGCATCAATCGTCTTTGCAGTCATATCGGGCTCGAAGATCACTTCAGTTTTGCCGACTTCCGCCTTGCGTATGGGATAGATGTCCTTTGCTCCCTTATATATATCCGATGCCACCTTGCCGAGTACGATTTCGTGGACGAATTGACCAAAATCGAGTTTTTCTGCCCTGGATGTTACGACGTCGTGCATTCTCTGCCGAATTGTCCTGATTTGCGGATGAAGCACTCGTTTAATCGTGAAGCATGACGGCTTGACCTTTAACTTGTATCCATCCGTCGTGGTTGCGGTGATGTTAGCGTCGATCTTGGACGTCCCCCTCTTGATCAACGAGCGCATGTAATCTCGTGCCATCTCGTGCCTGATGAATTTTGTGTGCGCATTATCGGCGCCAACATCGCTTATTTTAAATATGATTTTTGTGTTTTGCTTGGACCAGTCATTGGTCAAATCGCTCAGCGACGTCTCGATAACCCGTCCGATGAGTTTTTCCGGCTCATCTGCAGGCGTTTTTCCAATGTTTGCCCTGTTGAACATATCTGGAGCGAGCACGTTATACCATCTCTTCGCTTTCCAGCCGTCTTTCCCTGATGATTTTTTTGCCATGGTATCTCAACTTCGATATGCGTGTGGATATATAAAGATAACTCTGCCCCTAATGAATCTGCCAACTTAAGGAAAAGGGGACAAAATGCGAATTTCGTATATAAGTAATTATATGAAATTCCGTCCAAAATTATAAGATACCTCTATAGTATAGTTAATGATGTAGAATGTCAAGGACTGGAAATTAGGGTTGACTAATCACTAGTTGATAGGTCTTATGATATTAAAAGATAATATCTTGAGGATAGAAGGGTGGTTTGATGAAGAAGTTTGGTCTTAAGGCATCGAAGCGGAAGATTGTTGAGTTTTGTAAGCGGAATCATATCCGAAGTTTGTCTTTGTTTGGCTCTATTTTGCGTAATGATTTTTCGCGGAATAGTGATATTGATGTGCTTGTTGAATTTGAAATTGGCTGTGTGCCGGGTTTTTTTGATTTGATTGAGATGGAAGAAGAACTTTCTTCTATGTTCGGTGGACGGAAGGTCGATTTGAGAACTCCCAATGACTTGAGTAGGTACTTTCGTGATGATGTGTTAGCGGAGGCGGAGGCGGTGTACATTGAAAGCTGATTTGGTTCATGTTCATCATATGCTGGATGCAACCCGTGAAGTATTGGTGTTTTCTGCTGATAAAACACGGCTTGATCTGGATATTGATAGGATGTTGTGCCTCTCGCTTGTCCATCTATTGGAGATTATTGGTGAGGCTACAGTCGGTGTATCTTCAGAGTTCAGAGAGACATATCCTCAAATTCCCTGGAGTGGCATTGTCGGGATGCGTAACCGGCTTATCCACGGCTACTATGACATAAACTTAGATATTGTCTGGAAGACCGTTAAAGAAGATATTCCTTCTCTAAACGCTGAACTCGAAAAGGTCATTGAGCACGAGGGATGTCTGTGAAGATGTTCTCTCATGAAACGATGAGCACAAAGTCCTTGACATTCAAGAGGGGCGTAACAGCAGATAACACAGCGTATCTGGCTCCGCTATAGCCCGAGAACGTTATACACAATTGCTTCACCACTATCTAGGGGTGTTAAGTTGACAGTCTCCCTACTACTTATCCAGTCTTGGCACCAACATGCCTCAATATATTCTTTCTAAAGCTCGCTGGTGACGTTAAAAGTTGGCTGTTTTGGTCTATTTAATCGAAACCGAAGAATATCAACCTTTCGAACCCTTTATGGTATTGAATTTAACCATAGTTTGTTCAGAATTTTCTGAAAGCCTTGCTTCGTCCTCTCCAGTCATTCCTAAAACTGAAAATTTAGAAACTTCAGACTTTTCTGAAAGCCTTGCTTCGATCCCTTCAATCCTTTTTAAAATTTCAGACTTTTCTGAAAGCCTTGCTTCGAGCCTTTCAATCCTTTCAATTCTTTCAAGCCTTTCTGCAATTTCAGACCTTCTTAAAAGCACGTTTTCAATATTTTCAAGCCTTTCGGAAAGTCTTGCATCCATACTTTCAAGCTTTATTGTAAGTATTTTTTCTATCTTTCCGAATTCACTAAGGTCTGATTTTAACATTTTAAGTGGAATTACTTTTCAACTATTTAAACTTTCTTTGTGTATCCCTTCCCCTCGGGTATACCGATTTACTTTTCAACTATTTAAACTTTCTTGCCATCAAAACCCATCTCAGAGAAACTTAAAGACATCTGGCAGCTCGCCCACAATCTTTCTGAACTTATTGGGCCAATCATCAGGGTCAAGCCCTTTTTGGGCGAAAAAAGCAGCGCCCCACCTTTCCAATCCTATCCCTGAGCACCCTGACCAGAATTCTCCTCTGCTTTGCGACTTCACGTTGAATCCCTTTGGATACTTATCACCATTGATGCTGACATTCTGGAATTCGAGCCATCCTTTTTTGTATGGCAGATATGCTTCATAATCCGTTGTCCCCACTCCTTCATTTTCGGCCTTGCCAGCCAGACCTTCATGCGCCATGAACCACGGGGTGACCTCTGCCATTCTCCACTGCAGGTCCAATATGTCATTGAATATCTGTGCATATGCATCGTGCAGTTTATTACCCTCCTCTATAACCTGCTCTGATGAACCCATCCACACAACCTCAATTCTGTGAAATTCGTCTAAGCGCTCGATGCCGTGTGTGCCACCGCTTTCATACCTATGAGACGTCCCAGATCGATCAAAGAGCCGTATTGGAAACTCATCATCTGCGATGGTACCCCCCTTGAAAAACATCCACGCAGGCGGACACTGCGCATAACACAGCCCACCTATGGGGGCGCCTATCTTTTCCCGTATCATATCAAGTGGAATTTCGTTTGTGACTTTATAATAATCCATGACTTCTTCCCAGTATTCCGGGTCGCGCGTCTTTGGCGGGCAGATATAATACGTCTCCGGGTAAATCGTTTTGGCATGGCCAGATCTCTTCCACACGTCCCACGTCTCCACCTTGGGGAGTATCATCTCCTGATATCCAAGCGGATTCAGAATTTCTCTTTCAATGATATATTCGAATGCGCGGAAGACCTTTGTAATTTGCGGTCCGTAAATCCACTGTCCCTTGGCAAAGTGGCGTATCCATTTGCGATTTATCAGCTCCTGTGTCGGGTCGCCGGTGAACTTTGGAGTTTTCTCCATTGATGACCACAACAGTTTCCAGTGTTCACTTTTTCCGCCGTAACGTTGTGCTGATATCTTTTCCTGGATCAACGTAATAATGCGGTCCGGTATCTTATCTTCTATATGCGATTCCGTCACCTTGAGGGTAATTGAGATTTTTCCATCTTTATACTGCATACGCTCGACAAATGGTATCTTAAATTCCTTGAATGGTCTTTCCGTTGGCACCTGAATGGTAAATTTTTCAATCTCGACGCTCCTGATTCCGATACGGTGCTTGCCCAGCGCGTTTGTCAATGGCTTGCGCAGTCGCAACAGTGCATCGTGGGCTCTCACATGTCGATCGGATTTGATATCAACTGTTAGCGCATCATCATCAATATCCCATTTGACTATCTCGGCACCGCATCCTTTCGGAGCGCCCCTCTTTAAAAGCTCTATGTTTGCTTCTTTGATCACCGATGCAATCTCTTCTTTCATCTCCGTGATGCTACCGCTCGATTTAAAGCGCCCGATTATATGAAAACTGAATTCACTCTCTTTCTGCATCTTTTCCCGCCATCTCCTCTGCAATCTTGAGATTTAACAGGTAATCGTCAACTGTCGCTATCAGGGTTCCTATCTCCTCAAGCATAAACTCAGTGGTTATGCTCTCGTTTCCACACGCAGTGCTCATGTTTCTGGTGTTATCTGGCTTAATGGCATCTGCGATGACATATGGCTTTTTATGTGTCGTTATAATTCTGCCCATGCACCTGTATTTATTCATTTTCACCACGTAATTGCTTCATTATGATGCCGTCTACGATTTCGATAAATTTCGATTCCGCATCGGCAGGAATGGCTCCGCCAGATGCAATGCTGTGTCCTCCTCCATCTCCCCCGACCTGTGCCGCTCCTTCGCGCATCGCTACCGACAAGTCCAATCCCTCCTCGACGAGTTTTTTTGTCCCACGTGCAGAGATTTTTATTCTCTCACCCTCTTTAATGAGTACAAGTATTGGCTTATCTGGCGCCACATATCGAATGATCGTGCTCCCCAGTGCTCCTATGACCTCCTTATCGCCGGAGTGGACATATCGAATGCAGTCCGCATCTTTAATCTCCTGCTCGATCCGTTTTAGTTCTGATATGACTTTTTTCTGATACTCCAGATGGAGCTGTTCTGCTCTGTCGAGTACACTTTTATCTCTCAGGCACAAAGATAATGCCAGGGCCGTCTCCCCCACCTTGCCAGCGGCGTTGACTATATTGCTTAGATGAAGCGCATCCGATACGACCTCATGGTTCAATTTGTACCGTTCGCCGATTAGCGATTCGCTCACTTCAACGGAGTTACAACGCTCGAGACCCTTTTGGGATTTCAGTATATTCAAAATTAATACAGACGATAGACGTCGCAGTTCATCCTCGTTTAGGTCTTCTACCCTTCCATGAATCCCTAATTGATCCAATAGTGTCTTGACATCGCCGCTAATGTCCAGATATGGGTCAGTAGAATGCTCTAACAGCTTCGAGATGTCTCCCTCTCCGATTCTCAAACCGCGGTTAATGGTGATGATGCCGTGCTCGACCGCCTCTTCTAAAATGTCCTTATTTGCTCCGACCATCTCCTGCTGATCGCCCAATGCGCCAGCAATGGCGAGTCCGGCGAGATCGACATTATTTCCAAGATGCATGGCAACAGCGTAAGCAGTTCCTGACGCTGAAATATCAAATGCCCCATCGATGCCGACCAGATGTGGATTTACATGTAGGTATTCGGTATCAGTGACAGTCGGCTTGTGATGGTCTATAACGCAAATCTTCCCATCGATCTGAGATATCAATTCGGGCTGTCCGCTGCCCATATCGCAAAATACGACAGGTCCTTTTATGCCCTTTATAACCTTTTCATCCAGACGACTTAGTATGCTGGCATGAAATGGAATGTCGCACCGATACAATGCGTTGCAGATAATTCCTCCGGAGGTTATTCCATCTGCATCCTGGTGTGATATAACCCTCACGTGGTCACAATCTACAAGCAATTGGGCCGCAGATTCCGCTACTTCATCCAGTTTCTCGATCATACTCATCTCGAAATCAGCATCTCGGCAGTTTGTAGATCGTAAATCCAGTCTTCTGGGAGCACTCTTTCTCCTTTGTAATACTTGACGAGTCGTCTGATCTTGGATTCGGTAATTTGAAGTGCCCTCTTATTGTGCAAATCCTTTGGGTTTTGATCGAGATACTTCTTAAGTCCAACCGCTTTCTGAATCAAGTTTTGAACGTCCTCTGGCATCTTGGAAGCCATCTTGTTTTCATCGAGGGTTTGTGTGATTTTCTTACCGGTCACCAGTTTGGCATTGGGAATTCCATACTTATCTCGCAATATGATTCCAATCTCGCTGGATGACTTATCTTGCTCCCGTAATTTGACGATGACTTTTTCAGTATCTTTAGCACTCATATCCACCCATTCTGGTGCAGATGGTTGTCGTGTTTTCCTCTTTTTATTGGTTTGAACATTGACCATGTGACTCCTCCATATCTTGGGGATATAGCCACTGCCACCGTTAAATATCTTTTGTATTGAACCATTCTATGAACGTCTTCAGCGCCTTACATCTATGCGATACTTCGTTCTTCTCCTCGATGGTAAGTTCACCGAACGTCTTGCCATCGTGGATGAATATTGAATCATACCCAAAGCCACGTTCTCCTTTAATTTCCCGCGCGATCTCGCCCTCGACGACCCCAGTAAACGTGACCGTCTCTCTATTTGGCTCACAATATCCAACGGCGGACTTGAAGCACGCTTTGCGAGCTTTTATGCCCGCCATCAGTTTTAATATTCCTTCATTCCCTAATGTTCTAAACACATACGATGAATAGGGGCCTGGAAATCCATTTAGTGCAGAAATAAATAGCCCGGCATCCTCCACGATAACTCGTTTGCCCAGATGGTTGGCAGCGTCTCGAGCGCCATATCTTGCAATCTCTTCTATATCTTCACATTGAAGTTCTGGATAGGGATATTCGGCCTGCTTGACCTGGATGCCAGCTTCTTCGCACAGCTTCTTCGCCTCTTGCATTTTTCCAGCGTTGCCGGTAACAAAATGTATGGTTTTCACAGTCGTTCAGTCCTATATCTTCCTCTGCTCTCAATCTCTTTTACTCTCTGCAGAACCGCGTCCGCACCACTGAATGCCCTTCGATATCCTCTTGAGAACGCCTTTATCAAATCATCATGCCCTTTATGCGTACCTTCAAATGTCTGAAACAACACATGAACATCTACACCCTGTGCTTCTATACTTCGGTCAAAGTACGCCAGTCCGAAGTCTATCAGATATATGCGACATGTTGAAATAATCATATTTGACGTGGTCAAATCGCCGTGAACGATGCCTGAGGTATGAAGCCTTCCTACAAGCTCGCCAACCTTCTCGCTCAACTCAACATCGAGCACGTGTTTCAGCTGTGGTCCCTCTATATGTTCCATCACAATATCATAATCGGTGACATCATGGATGATGGGCGTGGGCACGCCGCACCTGCGAGCCTCGGAGATCAGTTTAGCCTCGGACTTCGTGCGCTCTCGTCGAAGCCGTTCATCCACTTCTCCGACCCTATAGCGCTTGAGTATTCGCTGTTTTACCACGTACCCGTCACGCAGTTCGATGATTGCCTCGGCGCCGCTCGTCTTTAGATTCATGTGATGCCTCTAAACAATGTCATTAAACACATATACACTAGAGTGGTGCACAATAAAATGTATCTGCGACAGTGCGAAAGTTTTTATAGAGTGTACATCCCTTTTCTCTATAAAAAGGAGATTACAAAATGGGCTGGTTATCAGAAAACGTAGAAGAGCCCAGTCCCGGCGAGCTGATGGTCTTAAAAGCAATAAGAGCGAGCGCTAATACAAAAAATAAAATCTACAAATCCTTTGGCATAGGCGCCACCAGAGAGCAAATCGACGACTTCATCGCAAGCGCCACCACCAGGAACTTCATCACAGAGTCTGGTGAACGTTATGCGCTAACTACGAGTGGACTAGAGACCATCCTGAGCTATGAACTGGAAAAACCAGAGATAACAACGCATCCGTTTGCGACCAAGGAGATCCTATTAGACAAGGGGATAGGTGGAGCCATCATGGCGCTCGGAATCTTCTTCATATATCAGGGATTTCAACTGGTGATGGAAATCTACAACAACCCTCCAAGCCTTTCTACACCCACTGTTGGGTCAGGGGGTGCACTTGGAGGTGCGATTGAGGACGTCGTCGGACAGGTTATAATGTCCACGATGGGTGCCATGCTTGAGCCCTTCATCGTCATGGGTGCGAAAGTCGGTGGAGCCTTCCTCATAATCTGGGGCGGGGGAATCTTACTGGGGAGAGGAATCCAACTCTTCAGAAGATAAAACTCCTTTCTCTCTACAAAAAGGAGATTACAAAATGGGGCTGGTTTGGTGAGAAGTTCGAAAAATTTAAGTCGAACGTGAACTATTTAAAAAGAAAGGAGGCAACAAATCATGGGGAATAACAAAACAGCTCTGGGTATAGATGAAAACATTGAAGGCCTGCTCTGCTATGTTTTGGGTTGGCTAACAGCTTCTGTTGATGTATAAGGCATTCAAGGGTGAAAGATTTAAGTTACCCATAGTAGGCGATTTCGCTGAGAAGCAGATTAATAAATAGAATGGTGGAGTTCGGAACTCTGCGGCGCTTCGTGCCTAGCCCTTCGGGTCGGATAACAGGAGAATATACGGTTCGCTGTGCTCGCCCAAATTGCCTTCGGCTTGATTCATATAACATGCACTATATCCACGTAACCTCAACATCATCCGGCCGGTAGTTCGGGCGCACCGCAGAATCCTCGATCGAGATGGTCGCTCCGTTGTTCAACATTAGCAGTCCGGTATAGGCAATCATGGCACCGTTGTCCTTCATGAATTTCTTGTCTGGGGCAAAGAATCTCGCACCTCTGTCCTGGCACATCGTGTTCAACATCTCGCACAGTCGCTGATTTGCACCCACTCCGCCTGTTAATAATAATTCATCCTTTCCAATGTGCGCCAGCGCCCGCTCGGATACCTCTGCGAGCATCGCAAATGCGGTCTCCTGAAAAGAATAGCACACGTCTTCTAGGGATGCGTGCGCCAAGGCATCCTTCGCCGCCGTAGTCAGCCCGGAAAATGAAAAATCCATTCCCTTGACCACATATGGTAAAGGAATGTACTTCTTCGCATTTTTAGCCATCTGCTCGATCTTCGGACCTCCAGGATGCTGGAGACCTGCGTGCCGCCCGAGCTTGTCAAGTGCATTGCCGATTCCAATATCCAGCGTTTCGCCGAATATCCTGTACCTGCCATCCCTATATGAGAGCACCTGGGAATTGGCACCGCTCACGTACAACACGACAGGACTATCAACACCACAAAGCCACCGACCGATCTCGATATGTGCTATGCAGTGATTCACTCCAATTAAAGGTATGTTGAATGTCAAAGAGAGCGCTCTGGCAGCAGTGGCAACGACTCTCAAACAGGGACCAAATCCAGGACCCTGGGAAAAAGCGACGGCAGATATGTCGGTGCCATGTTTATCCAAAACATAACTTATTACATCTTCAATTTTAGCTGCATGGTGTTGGGCAGCCATTCGGGGGTGTAACCCTCCCTTCAATGGCTGGTAAGATGATTCAGCTTCTGCTATGACACCTGCCTCATTGATGATAGCGGCACTTAGGTTCCAAGCCGTTCCTTCAATTCCTAAAATCGATTTATCCTTCTGAGACTTCATTGGAACTATCTTCAGGTTTTTGAGATTTGAAGAACTGAGTATAACTACACCTGCCACATGAAAGACGATCGCTGTGCTTGGCTAGAAAAACACCGTCGCCGCAACGTGGGCAGGACTGCCTTTTCCGTTTTAATGCATCACCTGTGATGTCGTATAATTTGCTGATCATGTTTTACCTTTCTCCTTGAGTATCCTTTTTTGGTTTTTTGGCAACTTCCTTGACCTTCTTTGGTTTCGCCCCTTCTTTAACTTCCTCAGCTTTGCCTTCGACTTTCTCCTCTTCTGCCTTTATTTCTTCTGGTGCCTTCTTACTCTCTTCTTTAACGGCTTCTTCTACTACTTTGGGGGCGTTCCGCTCGACGATATGAGGGCGCTCTATCCTTTTGAGATGTTCTCCAGATGCGTATATCTTCACATAGCCCAGCGTCTCTCTTTTACCAAATTCGCTTTTCATTCGTTCGATGACAACTAATTCTTGTTTTGCATTCAGCATAGCAGCCAATTTAGTCTTCACATCATTTCTCTTAGGGGTTTCAGTGTCATGATTTATCTTGAATTTTATCTCTCGTCTTTTCAATAACGGATTCTTTTTATCCTCTACAATCGTGATTTCCATGTGTTTCCCTCCATTCGACGAAGCAGTGCTCTCGCCTCTTCTTTCTTGGTACCAGTAACGGATACTGCTACCACTCCCATATCGGGCTGTCCGTATATGACGACAGATGAGATGGGGGACAAGATGACCGCTGGCAAAGTAGCCAGGTCCTCCTCTCCATTCACAAATATTCGTGTCGGTTTGTCATTCTCCAGCGATTCTCGCAGGGCGAGGATGAGTTCTTCGGTAATCTTGCCAGCAGGATTATCGATGGACACATTTCTAAATTCTGGAGCCATTGTGCCCTGGATCACCTCTTCAGGTGCAGGTTTTCGCATGATCATGCCATCGACGACGCCTATGTCGGGGATGGTCCCGGATTTGATCAGATAAAATGTGGCAAGGTCGCCAACGGAAATCATTTTCGTGGTATTTCTGAAATCATGTTTGATTGATTCTATGCACTCCAGCCCTCTCCCTTTATAAAGGGTGCCAAATGGCTTTTTTAGTTCAATTCTTAGTTCATCTGGCAGTCTCAACGTCATGCTATCGCACCTTTATCGCATATTTCCCAGTCAGGTCGATGTTCATTTTCTTCGCAATCTCTGATTTTTTTGGGTCTATTATGATGACGAATCCTGTCCAATCCTTGCTTGTCGAATTCGAGCCACATTTGGGACATGTTTGCCCCTCTATGATATTATGGCACTCTCTACAGGCAATTTCAGTCATTTTTCCTTCTCCTTTTTAGCCTCTTCTTTTTTACGTGCGTCTTCGAGCCACTCGAACTTGCCAAGTGCAGTCTGTCTCATGGTCAGCCCGATCTTGCTCTCCTTCGGCTCCACTTCGTTCAGGCTTACTGCCACGATTCTGGTTCTGACGTCGTCCCCTTCAGCAAGTGTATTGGCACCTTCCTTGCCGACCAGACGTGCATTTTTCTCATCATACGAAAAATAATCATCGGCTATCTGGCTGACATGGAGCAAGCCATCGACAGGACCCATGCTGACAAATGCTCCGAACTCGACGATCTCTACTATTTTTCCCTCGATTATTTCTTGCATCTCGGGTTTGTACACTATTGCATCAAACGTGGTTTTATAATATACTGCTCCATCACCCACTAAGATTCTTCCGTCTCCGACATCGACGACCCTGGTGATAGCAACGATGGCACCAAGCGTTTTGTCTATTCTCCCCTCTAATTTATCTTCCAGTGCTTCTGCTACGGCCCCTTTGACTTCGTCTCCCAGTTTTTCTGGCGGAATGCGTACGACATCGACAAGCCTCATTTTTCTATACATATTTATAAATCCTCCAATTATTGCAATACAGGTATTTATTTTTAACCTACAATTAGTCGTTTCTTTTGCCGTAGATATACAGTGGTTATCTTTTTCTCTTTTAATCGTCTTTTTAACTCGATGTCATTCGTGACGACTGCAGCACCTCGTTCTTCTGCTATTTTAATGATAACATCGTCGGGGTTACCCTCTGCCTCGACGATATCGCATCTATCCAGTAGCGACAGGGCAATCGATGCGGCAGTTTTATCTTTTCCTTTTGCATGGACGTACAGTTTATTCAATTCTTTGACGACCTCTTCTGGCACCAGGAATTTATTATAACCCATCTCCTTCAATTCAGAAAACACATCGACACCAAATTGACATGGAATCATCAGCGCATTGGTATCTATGATTACACTTCTCTGTTTAATATCGCGTGCGACCAAGGATCTCACAGGAGTTGATAACGTCTTTGACGTTATAACACCCCCACACCAATAAGACGCCACCTGGCACCGATCCTCCTGCTGACTGCGACCTTCGATCCAGCATATGCGCAGACAGGGCGCTTCAGTTTGACTTCGACTTCATCTTTCCTGGCACTGGATACAACGCCAACGGTTGTGGCAGTTCCAACACTGAGCATCAGTGGCTCGTTCGCTCTAATCGGCTCGACCTTCAGTTCGTCGGTAGAGCCGACCACCCGTTCCAGTAGCCGTACCTTCATAGTAAAGGAATCCCATACGGGCGGGAGCGAATCTGGATGGCTTGCCACCTGTCCCACCAGCGCATCACTTTTGGTCATCGCCGGGTCCAGAGTAGTCCCAATGCTCAATAACCCTCCTGGCGTACCCTCTTCTAAATTCTGCCCACCCTTTATTATCTTCGTGACCTTGGTGGTGATCGGTATCCACTTCGTCTTGCCCTCGAACTCGACCTTTCTGCCTGGTCGAATCTCAAATTCATCGCCGAGTTTTAATCGCCCCTGGCTCAAGGTTCCACCGACGACGCCGCCGACAATTCGGTCAGGTGAAGTGCCAGGTCTGTTGACATCAAATGAACGGGCGATGAACATTTGCATGCGCTCATCCATATCGCGATCTGGAGTGGGAATCGTTTTCTCGATTGTGTCAATCAATAAATCGATGTTTATATTTTGCTGTGCGGATATCGGTATAATCGGAGCTTTTTCCGCAATTGTGCCTCGCACGAAGTCTTTGATCTGTTGATAATGTTCAATAGCTTCCTCTTTTGAGACGAGGTCTATCTTATTCTGAACAATTACGATATTTTCGATGCCAATTATATCCAGTGCCATCAAATGCTCCTTGGTCTGGGGCTGTGGACAGGGCTCGGTTGCCGCAATTACGAGCATCGCGCCGTCCATGATCGCAGCACCTGAAAGCATCGTGGCCATCAACGTCTCATGCCCTGGAGCATCTACAAATGAAATCGCTCTGCACTCTTCCGTATCCGCTCCACAATGTGGACACTTGTCTTTAACCGAATAACAATCCGGTTCAGGGCATTTCGGACACTTTCGAAAGGTGGCATCCGCGTAACCCAGGCGTATGGAAATTCCCCTTTTAATCTCTTCGCTATGTCGATCGGTCCAGACGCCGGATAGGGCGCTTACCAACGTGGTTTTACCATGGTCCACGTGACCGACCATACCGATGTTGATACAGGGTTGTTTCAAAGTCCTGGCTCCTCCATTTTGTCGTGATGACATATCTTCTCATTCATCACATATAATAACTTGCGTGTGGGCTATAATTCAAAACTCATTCCATCGTATCCCAGCGGCCATTTCTTAGCTGCAATATCGTGTTGTCCAAAGGAGTGGCTCAGATGAGTTAAAACAACGCGACTGGCATTCAGTTCCCTGCCCAGTGCGATCGCCTGAACGGCGTTCATGTGCTTTCTGAGTACGAAGGTGGGGGCGAGTGCATCAGCGATCAATAAATCTGCGTTGGACATAATCTTCAGGCTTTCCTCTGGAATGTTTTTTGATGTATCACCCGTAATCACAAGCGTTTTATCATCATCCCGTACTCTAACCCCTATCGCATTATCCAATGGCGGATGTGACACTTTAAAGAGCATGAACTCCAAACCGATCAATGAAAATGGTTCGTACAATGTTACGTCGTGCCGCTGATAGCACATAAAATTGAAGGTCGTGAGTATCTGGTCCAGTGTTTCTTTTATCCCGTATATATCGACCTTTTTGTGTATTCTGTAGAACTCCCCAAATCCTGCGTAGTGGTCGTAGTGGGAATGCGTCCATATCACGCCATCGATATGAGAGACGCCTGCTTTGAGCAACTGGTGCCTCATATCTATGCTGGTGTCAATCAGCACAGTGCCTTCACCTTCGATCAATATCGAAAAACGGGATCTTTTGCTCCGCCCCCCATTGATGGCATCCATGCATGCCGAACAATCGCATCCGAGTGTCGGGGTGCCCACGGCATCACCAGTTCCTAATAACGTTATCTTCATCTAATCACTCGTAACCCTTTCATCGCTATTCATATAAGATGTGATACCAAATAAATAACATTGTGCTCCCTTTATTACGCTTGGCGCATTATTTGGACACTAATGGACTTAGAGGACTTTGAACCAATCTATCAGGAGATTCTAAGGGACTTTGGCTTTGACCGAAAGGAGGACGAGCGCTCAGCCATGGTTTTATCCAAATTACTGGAGAATCGCGTTCCTATTATTCAGAAGCTGGGCTCTTTGGTCAAAGGGAAGCGCATCATCATCTGCGGAAACGCGCCATCCCTCCGAGAAGAGCTTCAATACATCGACATATCCAACCATCTGATCATGGCGGCAGATGGTGCAACTTCGGTACTTTTGGACCGCGCCATCCTTCCCGATATAGTTGTGACTGATCTGGATGGAGAGATTGATGACATTATCAGCGCGGATCGGCTCGGCGCATTCATCATGGTGCATGCGCACGGCGATAACATTCCTGCCATAAGAGAATACGTACCACGGTTGAACAATGTCATTGGAAGTACACAGTCCAAGCCGATAAAGAATGTCTATAACTTCGGGGGATTCACTGATGGTGACCGATGTGTGTTTTTAGCGCACCATTTTGGCGCCAAAGGCGTCACTCTCATCGGTTTTGACTTTGAGGACGATGATGTCGACAAGGTCAAGAGAAAGAAACTCCAGTGGGCAAAGAGATTGATCAAGATGTGTGAGTTTTAGGGGGCTTTAAGAATCTTTTGACTATCCTTTTCTTACCACCTAAGACGTCTCACCTTTATTCGTTTATTATCTCTGTTATTTTCCTCTGTTTTTGTTTATCCAAGATTTCTTTAATCCGTTTTTCAGCTATCTTTACATACTCTTCTTCTACATCATAACCAACAAATTTACGATTTTCCATTAAAGATGCTACTGCAACTGTTCCGCTACCAATAAATGGGTCAAGCACTACATCATTTTCAAAGGAATAGAGTTTTATGCATCTTAACGGCAATTCAACAGGAAATGGTGCAGGATGCCCTACTTTTTTTGCAGATTCAGCTCCAAAAGTCCAGACGCTTTTTGTTAGTTCCAAAAATTCATCCCTTGTCATAGTTGCTTTTTCATTATTATGATTTTTTCTGGAGAAAGTGTCTTTAGAAAAAACTAAGATATACTCATGGATGTCTCTTAACACGGGATTCTTTGCTGACATCCAACTACCCCATGCTGTTGATGGGCTTGCAGATGACGCCTTGTTCCAGATTATTTCACCCCGCATCAAAAAACCTATTTTTAGCATATCCGCTATTATAAATGTATGGAGAGGAATGTATGGTTTTCTTCCCAAGTTTGCGATATTAATACAAACTCTTCCACCAGAAACAAGAACTCTGTGGACTTCTTTCCATACTCTTGATAAAAAGTTTCTATATTCCTGAAGAGAGAGATTTTCATCGTATTCTTTTCCAACATTGTATGGTGGCGAAGTTATCATTAAATGAACACTGTTGTCGGGTAACTCTTTCATTTTTTCGCTGGATTTACAAAATATTTTATTAATATTTTCTTCAGGTATCTTATTTTCCACTAATTTTACTTGTTTCTCTGTCGGCAATCCTTCGTATAAACGACTTCCATAAAATTTTGATGAATCATGGTTCATTCTACCTGGTGAACCAAAAGCGCTCGTTTTTGTTCCGTTATGTCTGCTTATCATTTTCTCAATCCCTCATTAAACTCAAGAGCTTCTCGGCTTTTCTCTCATAAGTTTCTTCTTTGTTGGCAATTTCAACAAATCTTCCTAACTCATGTTTAGTCCTCATTCCCGCAAAGAACATTTGCTCTTCTTTTAATAAAATCAAAAGATTATTTCTAAATTCAGAAAATGAATCAAATCTCAAAAACCCCTCTATTTTTGTAGATTTTATGTTTTCTCCATTATTATCCAGTGGAGAGGGATTCAATGACCAGAAACCTTGTATTATTCCATAATTTTTTAGGTTATCAACCTTTGTGTAATAGCTTTTTGTTACAGGCGTATTCCCCAAGATTATTATTGGGATTCTTGCAGAATTTAATGATGAAATTCTCACACTTATGCTTTTTCCTATTGCTTTAAGCATACTATCTGATCTCAGCAATCCAGGATTTCCCTGATGTGTTTGGTAATCTCCTAAACATTTCAAAGAATAATCTGAATTAGTTTTCAAGAGTTCCCAATTCCACACAATAGACATCTTAACTTCAAATATGGCGATTATATCCTCTGGCTTTTGAATCAAAGAATCCGTTTTACATATCGCAACATCCGCCGGAGAACCTTTTGTTAATTCTAATTCTTCACAAACAACATTCCTTACTGCATATACATTTAATTCTCTGGCAATATCTTTTAGAAGTTCAAGAGACCATTTTTCTGTGTATGCTCCGATAAACGCATTCCTACTCTGTAATGTTGTTTTAACGCCTTTGTATTTTTTTGGCCAATAAGCATAATATTTCTTATCTTCCGTTGTATAGAACAATTGTTCTGGCGAAGCAACTTCTAATGATTTTGTGAAAAAATCTATCTCCTGATACTTTGTCCAAAGTTTTTTATCTGCCATTCTTCTTACCTTCTTTTTTTAGTTGCTCAACCACGAAATTCTCAAATTGTTTTGATAATAGCCAACCCACATCCTAATATATTCTTTTATAATCTTCATAAGTTTTGCTATCAACGCTTAAAGTAATAGTTCGTTTTTCATTACTTATTATAACTGCCTCTCAACTCTTCCAGCATTTTTTCATGGCGCTCGCAAAACTCAGGAGAGCTTAGTTGCGCATCTAAAACTTCTTCCTGCCAGTGTGCATTATAAAGTCTGCAATATTTTTTCTCGCAAAAAGGCTCATGTGTAAGATGATAGGATATCGCCTGCATCGCGTATCCTTTCATGACCTCTGTCAATCTTTCATCATCATAGTCAATGAATCTGCCTTTGACCTTCTCTTTCAATACCTCTAAGGGAATTTGCATACCGAGCATTGCGTATTGTCGCTTGAGATAGTAGAATTCCTTGGGCTTCGCCGGTGCCTCAACGATACCTGTCGTGGAGATGATGGAAGGATGGCCACAGATGATCACTCGAGCGTGATACCTATGGTCGCTCTCATCCCACGTTCCAAACAATCTGTTTGTAAATAAGATGTGAAAGTGGCCGAATTCCCGCTTGGGTACCAGTTTTTGAATGAGCAAGTGTAATTTAAACCCATCATACAAGACACTACCGGATTCACAATAGGGGTCTTTAAGAGCTCTCCTTTCATATTCAACCTCACCATATAATGGCTCAAAACTCGTATCTGGACTGTCCAACTCTCTAACCCTTGCCCTCGCCAACTCCATAGCAAGACCATTTACATCATTTTTTAAATGGTGGGTTATAAACTTACCTCTCTTGTCGATTTTTAGCCCAGGAAGCTTTTTCCTCAAATACTTTGCTATCTCATCTATGTGAAGGGTTTTCGCCGACGGGTCATCATAAAGATGGACATGGGTTCTCATTTGCTCTTACTGAGTTTTTCATGAGCAATCTCAGCAGCTCTTTTTCCTGAAAGTAGCATGGCTCCAAATGTCGGCCCCATTCGAGGAAGCCCGTAAGTCGTTGATACTGCCATACCCGTAGTTATTAATCCTGGATGGACTTCGCCCGTGTGCTCGACTATAAGGCCCTCTGATTTTTCAACCCACATGGCGCCAAATCCTCTGGTTTTGAGCAAACCCCGTTCCTCCAATTTTTTAACCACGCAGGCATCGTGCCCTGTTGCATCGATTACGATCCTTGACTCGAGCGCAATCGGATCAACACACGTGATTTCCCTTGGCAAAGCAGAAACAGGAGTCCAGTTCACTACCACACCGCTTACCCTGTCTTCATGGAATACAACGTCATCGAATTTTACCATGTTCAGGATATTCACCCCTGCATCACATGCCGCAGCGACGAGCTTTGAGCATGCGTGAGGGCCGCTGGTGACATAAAGTCCCTTGCTGAACTCCTCGTATGGTATTCCTAATTCATCGAGAACCTTTTCTGCAGGGGCCCTAACGGTGATCTTGTTCATCAAAAAGCCGCCGATCCAAAAACCACCGCCGAGATAATTGTTTCGTTCAATTATGAGTATTTTAACTCCTTTATTTGCGAGCTCCTTGCCTGCCATCAACCCGGATGGACCGCCTCCAACTATGATTACCTCGCTCTCAGCATAATCCTGCAAGTCTTTCGCAAACCCCCTCACAATTGCCCTTGTTATATCCTTTTCTCCTACAATCTCAAACATCTGCTTCACCTTTTCGTTAGAATATCTTTATACTCTTATCTCTGTCGTCCTATTAATTTACTTATGCTATCGCTGGTCAATATTCCAATGACCTTTTGGTGCCCATCGACAACCGGTAAGGCTGAAATGTTATGCCTCTCCATCTTTTTGGCTGCTACTCCAATCGGCTCATCCAATTTAGACGTTATGACATCTTTCGTCATTATTTCATTCAATTGGCTGTATTTTAATGCAACTGCCTTGGATATATCCCACGCAGTTACAATACCTGTCAGTCGACCTCCCTCGGATATCACCGGTAAATGTGTAATTTTCCTCTTTATCATTATCTCCGATGCCTTTTTAATACTGGAACCTTCTCGTATTGTGGCAACATCTTGGGTCATCACATCCCTGACCAATGGGTGTGAAAGAAAATTGGCGATGACGTAATTCAACTGACCCGCCTCCACTAAAAAGGCGTCGTGACCATAATTCGATGTGATCTCATGATAGGTTACATCAATATCGTTTGCGCTTAGAGCCATCACGATTTCCTCTGATTGGTATGGGGGATAGAGCCAATCAGAGGTAATTGAAACGACCAAAAATTTGGATTTTACCTTCTTAAAACTTTCGGCCAAAGAACCGTTCTCTCCGAACTGCGACAAATCGAAGTAGTCTATTGCCTTTGTTATATACAAATAAGAATTGGCATCGAATCTCTTGACGAAAGTATCTCCTTGATGATGAAGATAACTTTCCACTTGAAAGTCCGTGGAGAAGTCGAAGCCATACTTCTCTTTATCTTGAAGTTTTCTGCCAAACTTTTGATACATGGACTCATCACTAAGGTATGTTATATGTCCGATCATTCGTGCCAAAGCTAGGCCATTCGTGGGTGGACATTTGGAATAATAATCGCCATTATTCCAATTTGGGTCTGAGGTGATTGCCCTTCTTCCAACTTCATTGAAGGCTATCTGTTGTGGAGAAGAACATGCCGCTGTTGCGATTGGGATGGCCAGACGGACCATCTCCGGGTATGAAACACACCATTGCAAGACCTGCATGCCCCCTGACGATCCGCCTATAACCGCGAAAAGTTGTTTGGCGCCCAAATGGTCAATTAATTTTTTCTGGGCATTCACCATGTCCAAGATCGTGATCATCGGAAAGTCCAATCCATATGGTCTGCCTGTTTTTGGATTAATCGAAGAAGGCCCAGTCGACCCTTTACAGCCACCAATACTATTGGAGCAGACGACAAAATACTTCGTCGTGTCAAACGCCTTTCCAGGACCAATCACGATGTCCCACCACCCAGGCTTTTTATCTCCTTTGTGCCAGCCGGCTGCATGGGCATCCCCGGACAGGGCGTGACAAACGAGAATGACATTACTTTTGTCTTTATTTAATTTACCATATGTCTCATAAGCTATCGTCACATGGCTGAGAGTACCCCCTCCCTCCAGAACCAAATCATCCGGCAGATGATAGTATTGTGTTTTCACAATGCCAACCGATTCCTTTTTCATCTTTTTTCTACACCCCAGCTAACGCCTGATCGATGTCCTCTATGATGTCTTCCACATCCTCTAAACCAATAGAAAGGCGGATATAATCCTCGGTTACCCCCGTCTCCTCTTGCTCCTCTCTGGTTAGCTGTTGATGAGTGGTTGATGCAGGATGAATAACCAGACTCTTCGCATCTCCTATATTAGCGAGGTGGGAGAGAAGTTTCACTGAATTAATGAATTTCTTGCCTGCTTCCAACTCCCCTTTAATCCCAAATCCAACTATGGCTCCATAGCTGCCTTTAAGATATTTTTTCGCTAATTTGTGGCTTGGGTGTTCTGGCAACCCGGGATAGTTAACCCAATTGACTAAAGGATGCCCCTTCAGAAATTTAGCGATTTCCAGAGCATTTTCCGAATGTTTCTTTACCCTTAAGGGCAGGGTCTCTAATCCCTGAAGGAAGAGAAATGAATTAAAGGGACTTAAAGCCGCTCCCAGATCACGTTGTAATTGCACCCTGACCTTAATAATAAAAGCCACGTTGCCTAATCCTGGGAAATTACCAAATACATCCCAATACTTTAGTCCGTGGTAACTAGGATCAGGCTCGGTAAATTCTGGGAATTTGCCATTACTCCAATTAAATTTACCCGAATCTACAATCACACCGCCGATAGATGTCCCGTGCCCACCTATGAACTTGGTTGCAGAATTAACAATTATATCTGCTCCATAATCTATAGGCCTGACTAATCCGATGCCTACGGTGTTATCCACAACAAATGGAATCCCCGCCTCATGAGCGATTTCAGCCAGTCTCTCAAAATCCGGGACATCCAGCTTGGGATTGCCTATCGTCTCGGCATATATCGCTCTTGTCTTTTCAGTGATTGCCTTTTTAAATTCCTCCGGTTTCGTAGACTCAACAAAAATCACCTTTCTGCCTAATTTAGGAAAGGTATAATGAAACTGCTGGTATGTCCCGCCATAGAGATTGTTGGCCGAGACAATCTCGTCACCCACCTGCGTAATAGCCAATAAGGCCAGTGCCTGGGCCGCTTGTCCCGAAGATACACCTAACGCACCTGAGCCTCCTTCAAGAGCAGCAACCCTTCTCTCGAAAACATCGTTCGTCGGGTTCATTATCCTGGTATAAATATTCCCGAATTCCTTGAGGGCAAAAAGATTTGCCGCATGCTCGGTGTCTTTGAAGACATAGGACGTCGTCTGGTAAATAGGTACTGCCCTTGCCCTAGTTGCCGGATCTGGTGTCTCCTGGCCAGCGTGTAATGCCAGCGTGTTTAATCTATATTCTTTCATTTTGGTGCCTCCATAATATCTTGATATCACTTTGTTATTCCAATATAAATAGATTGTTGCATAAAATATTCCAAAGAGAATATATACTAGACGTGCATACTAACAACTATGCTTCCGGATTTGGGGGAAATACAAAAAAGGAGAAGAAGTCTCGGTCTTTCGCAAAAACAACTGGCATCGTATGCAGGCGTGAGCCAATCATTGATAGCAAAGGTAGAGGGCGGAAAAATTGAACCCGCATATAGAAACGTCAAGAGAATATTCGAAGCGTTGGAACGGGTGATGAGTAAACAAAAAAGGACGGTATTGGCAAAGGAAATAAGCAACAAAAATATCATCAGTGTGGACAAAAAAGACGCAGTTCATGAGGCAATAGAACTCATGCGAAAATATGAGATATCACAGCTACCAGTATACGATAAAAATACGCCTGTTGGTAGCATTACTGAAAAAATCATAACCAACTATATAGCGCAAAAGAAAGACCTAAAAAAACTATCAGAGATGCCCGTGGAGAAGGTGATGGAAGAGGGACTACCCCAGATAAGCGAAGACGCGCCAGTAGAGATGATGATGCCACTTTTACAATATAGTCCGGCCGTATTGACGATAAAAAAAGGGGTGACGACGGGCATAATAACAAAAGCGGATTTGCTAAAGATCGTTCGAGTATAAGGACGCTTTTCATATCAGGGCACACCAAGTAGAACGCAGGAAGCGGGTATTATCTTCTTCACTTTGACTCACCAACGATCTTTATTTCGTCTCCGACCTTTGCCAGGCCGCTTCTGATTACTTTGGCAAACACTCCTTCTTGTGGCATTATACATTTCCCTACTTGATAATAGATAGCGCAGGGGGCAGGACAGTCTTTGCCGATTTGGGTTACCTCTAAGGTGATGTCTTTCCCTATGGATATTTGGGTGCCTATGGGCAAGGATATGATATCAATCCCTTCGGTCGTGAGGTTCTCTGCAAAATCCCCGGGATGAATGTCCAATCCAAGCTTGCACATCTTGTCAATGCTCTCGATCGCCAACAGACTCACCTGTCGGTGTGTGTTGCAATCGCTATGCGCGTCGCCAGCGAGCCCATAATTTTCTTCTATAAAACATTCTTCAACGTTCTTCTTGCTGATTCCTTTTTTGTCACTTTTGCAGACGGCCAATAGTTTCATCGTGTCACTTGTCTAATTTCATCACACATCGCCGCTATACTGCCCTTGCTTATTTGCTTTCACTGGCACGTCATATTTCTCAGCGATGTCGATGAACGCATGTCCAAGATACTTTATCTGGTCCCATGTGCGTCCATAGGTGTTCAACTTCCAGGTCCGTGTGGAGCCGGCAAACTCGCCAACGATACCTCTTTTTCTCAGCTCGTCGCTAAGGAAGAAGCCCCGTCTCTTATGCGTTTTTGCTATTTTGTCGAAACTTTCGGTGGTATTGACCTTTGTGAGTGTGTGTTTTCTTGGATATTCGCTTATGACCTTGCTCCCTTCTACTGCCAAAAACTCATCGAGGAATTGGTTCGACTTCTTCACCTCATCATCCCAGTGTTTTGTCCTTTCCACTACTTTTGGAAAAGATGCCATCATTGAAATCAATGTGCCGCCCATCAGTGTGCAACCCAACATCTCTACTTCTTTGATTCCAAACTTTCTACCAGTGATGTCCCCCACCATCTGAGTTGTTCTAAACACTTTGGATGCCCATTCATCGGTTGTGGCGAGGACGCCGGAAGGAGCTACTGACGCCATGCTCTTATGTCCGGAACCAACTACAAAATCGGCGCCTATCTTCTTCCCATCGACTGGCATTATCCCAACGGTATATGCTCCGTTGTATAAAAATGGAATATCGTATTCATTGGCTACCTTTGCAATACCATAGACATCATGTTCATTTCCGAACATATAGTCAAAGTGATCGAGCATTATTAATTTTGGCAGCTTTTTCGTGTTCTTTTTCACGTCTTCTATCTTCTGAACAGTAGCATCTGCGGTAACTATGTTTTTCTCGTTTAGGGGTATCTCTTTAACGGTCCCACCGCTGTCTTCTACCGCCAAAAACTCGGTGTAATGTGATATGGCTGAAAGAAGCACGCTATCGCCTTTCTCAATGAGCGATGATACAACTGCTTGAAAGCCACGTCTTGCTCCCGGGACTACTCTTGCTTGATCCATTCCTACAAACTCAGCTAGTTCACTGTGAAATTCATCTATTGGCGGCCTATGGATTTTATCTAACCTAAATGGTTTTCGGCACCAGTCGCAGGTAGAATAACCATCACCATAGGAAATTAATGCTTTTCTTGCTTCAAGTGTTAATCTTCCAGCTGCTTGAATTGGATGAATGTTTATAAAATCTTCTTCTCTCGTCCTTAATTCTATTCCATTTGTGATGTATTTAATCTTTAATTCAGTATACTTATTCGTTCTTAATTCTTCTACTATTTCACTAAGTTTTTTTAATTTTTCATTAAATTGTATTTTGTCGTCTTTTGAGAATGCGCTGTGAGGACTGGTTTTTCTAATGATTTCTCTCATATCTTCTAACAAAAATTCTGCTTCAAAAATTTTTTGGGTTTTGATACTCATTTTCAATCACATCTTATGGTTTTTGAAAGTTCAGATAATGGGTGACCTTTGCATCTCAATTCATGCATTTTATACCAACCGAATGGCACCCTCCAAGCTTCATATCCCTCTCTTTCCAGGATATATCCTATTTGTTTTATACAATCAAATGCAAACTCTGCAGGAGGCAAAGATTCTGGAAACAGATGGACATATGGAAATAAAACGACCCTTTTGATTTTAATTTGGTTCGCAACGTCTCCTATCGATTCCACTGCCTTCTGGCTCACCTCTTGAGGATTTTTCTGATCAAGCCCTTCAGAAGCCATGAAAACGACTAAAGCCTCGTCAACATAGCCCTCGTTGTTGCTGCCCAGTTCTTCAATTATTGAGGACTTCGCTTTTTTCTTTACTTTCCATTTTATATAATCACAGTGCTTGAATTGAAGTCTCATGCATCTCCTTTTCTAATAAAGCTGGGAGCCGGAGTCGAACCGGCCTAAACTGGTCTGCAGTCAGTTGCATAGCCACTCTGCCATCCCAGCATAACACAGTTAAATTTAAATGTATGACTTAACAATTGTTAAGTATAAGAGTTAAAAGTATTAAAACGTTACGGTGGTAAAATGAAAGTTTCTTGTGAATTAATAGTCTGGCATGTCCTGCCCATAATAAGAAGGAGGTAGAAGGGGGCTTGCCATGATTTATAGTAGATAAGTCTAATTTAACTCAAAGAACCAAAATTATTGATGGAATCGAGAAGTGAGAGAAACATCAAAATAGGGCTCACGACGCGAAACTGAATGGTTGTAAAGTATATATTGGGCGGAGATGGAGAATATAAATGAAACGGATATACTTAGATCATGCTGCTACAACATCGGTTGACCCTGTGGTAGTAGAGGCAATGCTCAATCATTTCACAAAAAAGTTTGGAAACGCATCATCTATCCACCAATTTGGACAAGAAGCAAAAGTGGCTTTGGAGAATTCGAGAGAAATCATTGCTAAAAAAATCAACGCCGATTCCAAAGAAATAGTCTTTACATCTGGCGGTACAGAGTCAAATAATTTAGCATTAAAAGGGGTTGCATTTGCTAACAGAAACAAAGGAAAACATATAATCACTTCACGAATAGAACATGAATGTATATTAAATTCATGTAAGTGGCTGGAGAAGCAGGGTTTCGAAGTCACACGTCTGCCGGTTGATCAGTATGGGTTTGTCAGGCTTGAAGATTTAGAAAAGGCGATAAGAAAGGATACAATTCTTGTTTCGGTTATACATGCTAATAACGAGGTTGGAACGATAGAACCAATCGAAAAAATTGGGAAAATTTGTAAAGAGCATGATGTTCACTTTCATACTGATGCCTGCCAATCATTTACAAAAGTTCCTTTAGACGTAAAAAAACGAAATTTGGATTTGGTTACGATAAACTCCCATAAAATTTATGGCCCCATGGGCGTTGGTGCTTTGTATATAAAAGAAGGCGTTAAAATCGAAACATGGCAACATGGCGGAGGACATGAAAAAGATATAAGATCAGGAACGGAAAATGTTCCCGGGATAGTGGGATTTGCAAAAGCAGTTGAAATCGCTAAAGAGCATGATATTCAACGTATGGCAAAACTTAGAGATGTATTGATTAAGGGTGTGTTAGAAGAGATCCCCAATACAAAATTAAATGGCCATCCAACTATGAGACTTTGTAACAATGCTAATTTTTCTTTCAAATATATAGAAGGTGAATCTCTGGTTTTGCGTTTAGATGCAAGAGGTATTGCATGCTCTACTGGTAGTGCCTGCTCCTCCCACACCTTAGGACCATCTCATGTTCTGTTGTCCATTGGTTTAACACCGGAAGATGCTCACAGTAGCTTAAGGATTACTGTTGGAAAAGGGAATACGGAGGAGGAAATGGAATACACGATAAATACATTAAGAGAAGAAATTAAGAATTTAAGAAAAATTAGTCCATTTGGTGATTAAAATGTACACTGAAGAAGTCATGAAGCAGTTTATGCACCCAAAAAATATGGGGGAAATAAAGAATGCAGATGGAATAGGAAAAGCCGGGAATTTTATTTGTGGCGATATAATGTGGATTTTTATTAAGGTAGAAAAAAATAAAAAAGAAGAAGTGATACTCAAAGATATCAAATTTAAAACACTGGGTTGTGTAGCTGCTATTGCTACTTCTTCTATGATAACAGAACTTGCTAAAGGAGAAACTTTGGAAGGAGCACTAAAGATAACAAAGCAGGATGTAGCTAATGCTTTGGGCGGTCTGCCGCCGATTAAAATTCATTGTTCCGTCCTTGCTGCAGACGCTTTAAGTGAGGCTGTTTATGATTATCTATCTAAGAACGATTTGCCAATATCTAGAGAGTTAGTTAAAACTCATGAAAGGATTGGAAAAGAATTGGAAACGACAGAAAAAAAAGCATAATTGATTCAGGAAATAAAAAGGTTGAAAAAGGGTGAAGTGCCGTGTATCGTGTATCTAAATTTGTGGGGGCGGTATCGTGTGGTGGATGATATATGCTAATCTAAGGAAAAGGAAAGCAAGAACCTTGTTAACAATAGTTGGGATTTCTATTGGTGTTGCCACTTTGTTTGCACTGTTGTCTATCAGTGCCGGAATTGAACTGACATTGGAACGAGAAATAGCGGGCCTGGGTGCTCATATCATTCTCCTCCCGGAGGGCTGTCCTCATATGCTCATCATCGCTCTGATGCAAGGCGTAGATACAATGGAATATATTCCGGAGGAGAAGCTCTCCCATATAAAGGGAGAGGATAACGTGAAACTTGCTGTGCCGGTGGTTGTCGGGAAGGCCACGGTCGCCGACAATTTAGTATCCATATACGGCACTACAGAAGAAATAAATGAATTAAAGCAATGGGACATTGAAGAGTTTAACGGCGCCGTGGTTGGGAGTGATGTAGCTGGTGACCTGAATCTTGCCCAGGGGCAGACCATCTATCTGAGAGGATTTAACGAATTAAACATAAAAATAATCAAAATTTTGGATGAAACGGGTGGGAGGGATGACACTTTTATATTCGTGCCGCTGGATGTTGCCCAAGAAATCTTTGACCTAGAGGGGAGTTTAAGCGCAATACTCGTAATAACAGAGGACGTTGGAAGGGCGCCTGAAACAAGAGAAGTGCTTGGCAGGTTAGGAAACATGCAAGCTGTTCCTCCGTCAGAGGTCTTTGATACACTCATGAGTTTGTTTGCCATGATAAAAGCAAATCTGCTGCTGATTACAGGGATAGCAATCGTGACAGGAATGTTCACCACAGTAAATACCATGATGATGGCAGCGTATGAGCGAAAAAAGGATATCGGGCTGTTTAGGGCTATAGGTGCAACTAAAAAAGATATATTCAAATTGTTTATGTTTGAATCACTGTTTCTTTCGGTGGTTGCAGGAATATTTGGAGTTTTGATGGGTTATGTCTTTATGAACCTTTTTCCCATAGCAGGTATTTTAGGTATCGAGTATAGCCCATATTTCTCACCACAATATGTGCTGATATGTTTGATCGTGGCATGTGGCGTGGGTACTATTTCAGGAATATATCCGGCGATGAGTGCTGCAAAAACAACACCAATTAACGCATTGAAGGAGTTATGATGATAGAACTCATAAATGTATCAAAATCGTATGAAGGAGGGGAGAACGAGTTTTGGGCACTGAGAAATATTAATTTGAAAATCGAGAAGGGTGATTTTACTTCCATTGTCGGTCCTTCGGGCTCTGGGAAGTCCACGCTCTTACACATATTGGGTTTTTTGGATAAGCCTACAAAAGGGGCTGTCTTGATCGATGGAAAGCATGCAGAAAGACTTAGTGACGATGAATTGACTATGGTAAGGCGGGATAGGGTAGGCTTTGTTTTTCAACAGTATTATTTGAATGACAGCATGAGCGCATTGCAAAATGTCATGTTGCCCTTGGAATTTAGCAGGGACAATAACAGGAAGGAAAAGGCAGTTAGGTTGTTGGGGTTGGTTGGACTGGCAGATAAGCTGGATAACTATCCTTCGGGACTGTCTGGTGGTGAGCAGCAGAGAGTTGCAATTGCCAGGGCATTGGCAAATAATCCTGAATTAATACTTGCTGACGAGCCGACAGGAAATTTAGATTCTGCATCTGGCAATAAAATATTGAATTTGTTAACGGAGTTAAATAAAGAAAAGGGAGTTGCCATGGTCATAATAACGCATGATGAAAAGATAGCAAACACAGCTAGAAAAAAGATAAAATTGTTTGATGGGATGATAATATGAAAACCAAATTAAGCCATATCTTAATTGTTTTAATGGTTATGGCGATAATGTTAGTCAGCGGATGCATAGACGATGAAACAGCCCCTACAGGAGACGATAGAACAGTTGAGTTGATATCCATTCGTGATTTGCTTGAAAACAGGGAGAAATACGATGGGGTAGAGGTTGCGATTAAAGGGACGATAATCAATCAATGCAGCAGGGGATGCAAGTTTAATATAAATGATGGTACTGGCGTTATGTTTGTGGAAATGATAGGGGAGGCGTGGGAAAAGCCGATACCACCAAGCATTGGAAAAATCGTGGAAGTAAGAGGCACTTTTTATCAAGCTCCACGACCACAGGTAATTGTGGTAAAGGTCGGAGACGTGATTGTGAGATGAAATCGCCCTGTGAACTAATAGTCTGGTATGTCCTGCCAAGCATAAGGTATGAATTGACCAAGGAACTCCTCAAGCTGGGGCTATCTCAAAAAGAAGTGTCTGAAAGACTTGGGATTACGCAGGCAGCGGTTTCGCAGTATGTGAAGGAAAAGAGAGGAAAAACCATGAAATTCAAAGAAGAGGCCAAAGATGCCATAAGGAGACTGACAAATGATATCGCCGAGGATGGTGCCTTTGATGATTTGATCCCCCGACTCTGTAGAATCTGTACGCAAATCAGGATAAGCGGGGAGCTCTGCGAATTGCATAAAGGACAGGAGGTGGTCCAGGAAGACTGCGATGTGTGTTTGAGGACACTATAATGAAACTCGTATCACTAATTTCGGGCGGAATAGACTCACCAGTTGCGACATATCTTATGATGAAGAAGGGCGTGGAAGTAATTGCGCTTCATCTCGATAATCGCCCATTCACTGATGAAAAACAGCTTGACAAGTCATTGAAATTGGTAAAACACCTTGAAAATCTCTTCGATAAGGGCATAAAAACGTTCGTCGTCCCGCATGGAGACAATCAGGCCGCATTTGCGAGAAACTGCATTGAGAAGTTACAATGTGTGTTATGTAGAAGGATGATGTTGAGAATTGCGGCGAATATTGTAGAAAGAGAGGGCGCCGATGGAATACTCACCGGGGAGTCGCTCGGACAAGTCGCATCCCAGACGCTACAAAATATCTATGTGACAAATCAGGCAGTTAAAACGCCAATAATGAGGCCTTTGATCGGAATGGATAAGGTCGATATCATTGACATCGCCAGGAAGATCGGTACTTATGACCTTTCAATTTTGCCTGGTTTATGTTGTACGATCGTTCCAGAAAAACCCTCGACTGCTGCAAAATTGGAGATTGTGTTAAGGGAAGAGGAGAAGGTTAACATAGAATCATTGATTGAAGAATCGATGGAGAGTGCTCGTGTTGTATCTTGTTAAGCCGTGTAAGACCTCTGCCGCGTATGAGGCAATTCCCGATAAGGACCTTTGTTTTGACATTGACGAATCTGCCGAAAGATTGAAACAAGACTACGATATCGTGGCGAATGCTAAAATCATGTTGATCGTTAAAGGTGCGTGCGAAATATCAATACACCGGACTGGGAAGCTCATCATAAAAACAGATTCGGAAGAGAAAGCAAAAGAGGCGGCGGATAAAATATATGAACTGCTCAGATAAACTCAAAAAGCTAAAAGAGAATATCGCCGATAAAAAAAAGGTATTGGTTGCATTCTCCGGGGGCGTTGATAGCGGACTTCTTCTGAAAGTGGCATATGATGCACTCGGTGATGATGCCTTCTGTGTCATTTTGGATACCGAAACGCTGCCGAGAATCGAACTGAAACATGCAAAAGAGTTCGTAGAAGGTCTTGGATGTCGATACGAGATAATAAAACACTCCGAACTGGAGAATGAAGATTTCATTAAAAACCCACCAGATAGATGTTATTATTGTAAGAATGAATTTGCAAAGGTTTTAAAGAAAGCGGCGTCAGATAGGGGGATAAAATGCATAGCAGATGGCGTTAATCTGTCGGATTTTGATGAACACCGCCCCGGAATAAAAGCATGTGATGAAGCCGGGATATGGCACCCTTTTGTCGATGTTGGAATAACGAAATCTGACATTCGCGAGATGTCAAAAGAACTTGGGTTATCATTTTGGGGTAAACCATCTTCTGCATGTTTATCCTCGAGGATACCTTATGGTGAGGCGATCACGAAAGATAAACTTTTGATGGTCGAAAGGGCCGAAGAGATGTTAATAAAGGAGGGTTTTGCACAGGTCAGGGTCAGGATGCATGGAGAGATTGCGAGAGTGGAGCTATTGGAAGATGAACTGGAAAGGGCATTGGATTTGAGAGATATAATCGTAAAGAAATTGAAGGCGATTGGATTTAAGTATGTAACGCTCGACCTTGAGGGATACAGGAGCGGGAGTATGGACGAGGTTTTATAATCAGTATACAAATAGCATCGTTATGCCAATGCACGCTGCCACTGTAAGCGTTATAATGAAGAGCATTCGAAGTCCATACTTCCATACATTCTCGCCGCTTATCTTTGCAAGATAGATGCTCAACGATATCAATGTGACATAGGATATGACCAATGATGATTCAAACGCACCTATCCTAAATATCTCATCTATTGGCAGGATGAAAGTCGATATGAAAAATGGCAACAACACGATTGACCCTACTATCAATGGAGTTGCTCCATTAACCGCTGCCGTATAGATCGATGCAAACTTTGATGCCTGTTCATGTTTCGTGTCGTTGAGATCGACCAGCATAGCGCTCCCTAAATGCTTGAGTTCCATAGCTCTTTCCGCCTGCTCGGTCATATAAGCACTGCTAGCACCCGAGATGCTCAATGCAATGCTCGCTGCAATGCCTGTACTCAGGATCGTCTCAGGCTCTCTTATGCCAGCTATATATGCGCCTATGATGAGTCCCATCACCGTCAAGACACCATCAAAAGAATTCATGACGAAGTATCGCCTTGCAATCTTTGATACGCCTGAGATATCAAGATAAGTCTCGATAGTTTCTTTCAATTTGTTCTCTCCATTTCAATTACTTGCGTTCACATAATACATGTGTGTCCAAATAAATAAATCTTTAGTGAGAACTAAGGTGATATCATGAACTCGCTGAAAACCTACGCGACAATTCTGATTGCCATGATGCTATGGTCGGCAACGTTCGTCCTCGTCAAGATAGGGCTGGAAGAGGTAACGCCGATTTATCTGGCAGCGTTGCGATTTTCCATTGCCACGATGATACTTGTAGGTTTTGCGCTGGTCCAATTCGAAATACGAGAAATCGAACAATTCACGAAGAATAATTTCGTAACATTGCTTGCGCTTGGCATCGTTGGTATCCCCATCCCAAATATACTGCAGAACTTGGGGATGCTTTACGTGAGCGCCTCCATGGCGAGCATTTTGCAAAACAGTAGCCCTGCGTTCACGTTAATCCTGGCGGCGATATTTTTGCGCGAGTCGCTTGGATACAAAAAACTGTCTGGTTTGTTCATCTCCTCCATAGGCGTCGTCATCATATCGACCAATGGAGATTTTTCAACCATCGGCAATGGCTCTCCTCTTTTTTATGGCAATTTGATGCTCATATCCTCGGCGATATGCTATTCCATTTATGCCATCATCGGCAAGAAGCTCCTGGAGAACAACAGCCCCCTGCTAATTTTGACGGTCAGCACGCTCATGGGAACGGTATTATTGAACATAATCTCGATATTGACGGAACCTGTCAACTTCTTATATTCGGCGGTAACCTGGTCTGCTATCCTTGTGTTGGCAGTCATTTGTACGGTGATAGGAACATTATTATATTTCGAGGCGCTCAAAGAACTGGAAGCATCGAAGACGGGCTTCTTCGCACTTCTAATACCGGTATTTGCTATCATCCAGGCGTCCGTGCTCCTCGCCGAGACGATTCACCCATATCAAATCGCATGCGGCGCTTTGGTCTTGCTGGGCATCTGGATTGCGCAGAT
>BBPD01000150.1_pt1 | contig 40944 bp, 27 predicted proteins | sample 1344911 | NCBI WGS metagenome assembly BBPD01 (sample SAMD00019088, study PRJDB2971) | groundwater metagenome | biome: freshwater biome; feature: mineral spring; material: ground water | place: USA: CA, Sonoma | collected 2011-09 | depth surface m
GGCTTTTTCAGCATCCGGCCATAGACTTCGTCGGCCTTCTGGCCCTTGCCGTCGGCGCAGGGCACGTAGTCGCGGCTGGCGAGCTCGAAGCGGTGAATGTCGCGCCCCACCTTTTTGAAAAACCCGGCTTTGCTCTTTTGCCCTAGGTGCCCCAGCTCCAGCAGGGCCTTGAGCACTTCGGGCGTCTGGAAGCTGGCGTAGAAGGGGTCGGTCGCGGGGCTGAGCGTGTCTTGCAGCGTTTTGATAACGTGCGCCATGGTGTCCAGCCCCACCACGTCGGCGGTGCGGAAGGTGCCGCTGCTGGCGCGCCCCAGGCGTTTGCCCGTGAGGTCATCGACCACATCAAAGCTCAGGCCATAGCGCTCGGCCTCTTGCATGGTCGAGAGCATGCCCGCGATGCCGATGCGGTTGGCAATGAAGTTGGGTGTGTCTTTGGCGCGCACCACGCTCTTGCCCAGCACGCGGGCGACGAAGGTTTCGAGCTGGTCCAGCACCTGCGGGCCAGTGGCCGGAGTAGCGATGAGCTCGACCAGCGGCATGTAGCGCGGCGGGTTGAAGAAGTGGATGCCGCAAAAGCTGGCCCGCAACTGCGCTGGCAGCGCATCCGAGAGCGCGCCTATCGACAGGCCCGAGGTGTTGGAGGCCAGCAGCGCGCCTTCGGCGACGAAGGGCGCGATTTTGGCGTAGAGCTCGCGCTTCCAGTCCATGCGCTCGGCAATCGCCTCGATGATCAGGTCGCAGCCGCGCAGGCGCTCCAGGTGCTGGGCGTAGTTGGCGGGCTCGATCAGATCGGCCTCATCGGCCAAACCCAGCGGGGCCGGCTTGAGCTTTTTGAGGTTGGCGATGGCGCGCTGGGCGATGCCGCTTTGGTCGGGTGCACCGGGTTTGTTTTCCGGCAGATCGAACAAAATGACAGGCACTTTGCAGTTGACCAGGTGCGCAGCAATTTGCGCCCCCATCACACCGGCGCCGAGCACGGCGACTTGTTTGACTTGAAATCGGCTCACGGATGTTCCTTGCTTGAATGCGGGGTGCCGTTACTGCACGCGAACCCAGGTCTGGGTGCGGCCAAAGGGCCCGATGGAGCCACGCACTTGCAGCTTGCGCCCTTCTTCGATGGGCGTCATGCGCAGGGTGTAGGTGCGGCCGTCTTCGGGGTCGAGGATGCGGCCACCCTCCCACACGGTGCGCCCTTCGGTTTGGCGCGCGCCGCGAATGATCTCCAGCCCGACCATGGGTTGGTCTTTGCGGTCGTCGGTGCAGGCGGTGCAGCGCCCGGCTGGGTCGGCGCCGGGGCGCAGCAGGCGCGTGATGCGGCCGGTGAGCACGCCAGCGTTGTCGCTGATCACCACCTCGGTGCGCGGCTGGTTGGTCTGGTCGTCGATCGATTGCCAGGTGCCGACCGGGCTCATCTGGGCCCAGGCCGAGCCCGCCAGCAGCAGGCCAGCGGCCAGCAGGGTGTGACGCAGTGCGTGTTTCATGTGTAAAGCTCCGTAAGGGGTGCGGATGAAGATCAGGCCAGAGCGGCGTCGGTGTCCATCAGGGAGGCGCTGCCAGCGCGTGCGGTGCGCATCAGCATAGCGGTTTCGGGCAGCAGCTTGGCGAAGTAAAAACGCGCCGTTTGCAGCTTGGCGGCGTAGAACGGGTCTTGGCTGCCGGTTGCGATCTGCTTGAGCGCCACCGAGGCCATGCGGGCAAACAAGTAGGCATACACCAAATGCCCGGCCACGCGCAGGTAGTCCACGGCGGCTGCGCCCACTTCGTCGGGGTTTTGCATGCCCTTGAAGCCGATTTCGGTGGTGAACTTGTTCATTTGCTCGCCCAAGTAGGCCAGCGGGTTGATGAACTCGGCCATTTTCTCGTTCACGCCTTCTTGCTCGACCAGTGCCGCCACCAGCTTGCCGAACTTTTTCAGCGAAGCGCCGTTGTTGCCCAGCACCTTGCGGCCCAGCAAATCCAGGCTCTGCACCGTGTTGGTGCCTTCGTAGATCATGTTGATGCGGGCATCGCGCACGTATTGCTCCATGCCCCACTCTTTGATGTAGCCGTGGCCGCCAAAGACTTGCTGGCACATCACGGTGGCGCTCCAGGCGTTGTCGGAGACGAAGGCTTTGACGATGGGCGTGAGCAGCGCCAACAGCTCGGCGCTGTCTTTGCGCACCTTGTCGTCGGTGTGGTGCAGCTCCTTGTCCAGCAGCAGCGAGCAGTAGCTCATCAAGGCGCGGCCGCCTTCGGCATAGGCTTTGGCGGTGAGCAGCATCTTGCGCACGTCGGGGTGTACGATGATCGGGTCGGCTGGTTTGTCTTTGGCCTTCGCGCCCGAGAGGCTGCGCATTTGGATGCGGTCTTTGGCGTAGGCGAGCGCGTTTTGGAACGCCACTTCGGTCAGGCCCAGCGACTGGTTGCCCACGCCCAGGCGCGCCGCGTTCATCATCACAAACATGGCTTGCAAGCCCTTGTTGGGCTGGCCCACCAGGGTGCCCGTCGCCCCGTCGAGCACGATCTGCGCCGTGGCGTTGCCGTGGATGCCCATTTTGTGCTCCAGCGCACCGCAATAAACCGTGTTGCGCGCACCCAGCGAGCCATCGGCTTGCACGTGGTATTTGGGCACCAGGAACAGGCTGATGCCTTTGCTGCCGGCTGGGGCGCCCGGCAGGCGCGCCAGCACCAGGTGCAGGATGTTTTCGGTCAGGTCGTGCTCGCCTGCGCTGATGAAAATCTTTTCGCCGCTGATTTTGTAGCTGCCGTCGGGCTGCGGCTCGGCCTTGGAGCGCAACAGGCCGAGGTCGGTGCCGCAATGCGGCTCGGTCAGGCACATGGTGCCGGTCCACTCGCCGCTCACCATCTTGGCCAGGTAGGCTTTTTTCTGCTCGGGCGTGCCGTGGGCGTGCAGGCACTCGTAAGCGCCGTGGCTCAGGCCAGGGTACATGGTCCAGGCTTGGTTGGCGCTGTTGAGCATCTCGTAGAAGCACTGGTTGACCACGAAGGGCAGGCCCTGGCCGCCGTATTCGGGGTCGCAGCTCAGCGCTGGCCAGCCACCGGCCACGTACTGTTGGTAAGCGGCCTTGAAGCCCTGCGGTGCCTTCACTTCGTGCGTGACTGGGTCGAGCGTGCAGCCCTCGGTGTCGCCGCTGAGGTTGATCGGGAAGGCCACTTCGGCCGCAAACTTGCCGCCTTCTTGCAGCACGGCATCGATGGTTTCGGCATCGACCTCGGCGTGCTGTGGGCAGCCTTTGAGTTCATCGACGACGTTGAACACTTCGTGCAGTACGAATTGCATGTCGCGCAGCGGCGGGGTGTAAGCGGGCATGGGCGGGTCTCCGAATGTTGAGAGGGTGGGGGGGGAGGGGGGTTTAAGGCAGGTTGCGTGCCAGGATATTGGTAAAACCCTGGTGCGCGAGCTGGAGGCTCTGTGGTTTGCGCAGAAAACGGGCGTCGTAGTGCAGCGCCAGAATCAGGCCGTGAATTTCAAAAGCCACCTGGGCCGGTTGGGTGTCGGGGCGCAAATGGCCTTCGGCGATGGCGAGCTCGATGGCGCGCAGCATCGCGGCCTGCCAGGCGGTGACGGTTGCGACCAGCGCCTCGCGCACCGGGCCGGGTCGGTCGTCGAACTCGACCGCACCGCTGATAAAAACGCAGCCGGAATCGATTTCCAGCGAGGTCTGGTGCATCCAGAAATCGAACAGCGCCCGCAGGCGCGGCAGGCCCCGCGGTTGCTGCAGCGCGGGGTAGAACACGGCGTGCTCGAAGCGCTGGTGGTACTCGCGCACCACCGAGATCTGCAGCTCCTCGCGCGAGCCAAAGTGGGCAAACACGCCCGACTTGCTCATCTGCAAGGCATCGGCTATGGCGCCTATGCTCAAGCCTTCGAGCCCGACTTGCCCCGCCAGCGCCAGCGCCGCATCCACAATGGCGGCGCGCGTCTGCTGGCCCTTGTGCAGGGCCTTGGCAGAACGGGCAGCAGCGGCGGCCAAGGGAGTGCGGTGAACAGCGGCGACGGTCATGGTTAAAAATACGAACGATCGTGCTATTTTATTCCCAAGCGCCGCCCTGTCAAGGCTCTGCAAGGGTCTGGCCTATCGGGGTTTTCCCTAGGGAGGCTTTGCAAAACCTGCGCCGGGGGCGGCGGTTGCAGGCTGTGCCCCACAGGCTTGGGGCTGCGCCTTTAGTCGGCGCGGATGGTGGTGCCGCAGGAGGCGTGTTCGCTCAGCACCTCCAGCAGCAGCGCGTGCGGCACCCGGCCGTCGATGATGTGCGCCGCCGCCACGCCGCTCTTGGCCGCTTCCAGCGCCCCGGCGATCTTGGGGATCATGCCGCCGCTGATGGTGCCGTCGGCAACCAGGGCGTCGATCTGCGCCATGTTCAGGCTGGGCAGCAGTTGGCCCTGCCGGTCGAGCACGCCCGGAATGTTGGTCAGCAGCAGCAGTTTTTCGGCCTGCAAGGCACTGGCCAGTTTGGCTGCCACCACATCGGCGTTGATGTTGTAGCTCTCGCCCTGGGCTCCGGCACCGATGGGGCTCACCACCGGGATGCAGCCCTGCGCCTGCAAGCCGTGCAGCACGCTCGGGTCGATGGCCAGCACATCGCCGACTTGGCCGAGGTCGTGCCACTGGTTCGGGTCGGCCGCATCGGGCAGGCGCAGCGGCTGGGCCCGGATCAGGCCACCGTCGTGCCCGCACAACCCCACCGCACGGCCACCGGCCTGGTTGATCAGGCTCACCAGCTCCTGCTGCACCTGCCCGGCCAGCACCCACTGCACCACCTGCATGGTGGCGGCGTCGGTGACGCGCATGCCCTGGATGAAGCGGCCCTGCAGCCCCAGGCGCTGCAACAATTGCTCGATCTGTGGGCCGCCGCCGTGCACCACCACCGGGCGCAGGCCCATGAGTTGCAGTTGCAGCACGTCTTGGGCAAAGGCGGCTTGCAGCGCCGGTTCGGTCATGGCGTTGCCGCCGTATTTGATGACCACGGTTTTGCCATGCAAGCGGCGCAAGGCGGGCAGGGTCTGGGCCAGCAGGGCGGCGCGTTGGGCGGCAGGAATGGGGCTGGGTGAGGCGGCGCTTGAATTCATGGCGGATGGGGCGGCGGCTGGTGGGCTGTGGGATGCGGCAGCCCAGGGGCTGGGTAGTGGGCTCAGGGCTGGGCAATTGTGCCGCAAAGCTTGAAGTTGCAGTGCAGCAATTGCCACAAATCAGCCCGATAATGAAGCTGCCGCAGCGGGTCGGCAGTTGATTTTTCCCCGAGCAGGAACCCGCCACTCACCACGGACTCCCACTGCCATGAGCGCTCCCCAGGAAATCGAACTCAAGCTGCTGGTGTTGGGCCACACGGCCGAAGCCGCACTGCAAAAACTGCGCCGCAGCCCCAGCTTGGTGCGGCGCAAAATGCGCCAGCAGCAGTTGCTCAGCCGCTACTTCGACACCCCAGACCAGGTGCTGCAACGGCACTGCTGCGCGCTGCGGGTGCGCCAGGCACTGGACCCGCAAGCCAGCCCCGGCACCGCGCCCGCACCCTGGGTGCAAACCCTCAAGGGAGTTGGCACTTGCCAGGGCGGCCTGAGCCAGCGCGACGAATGGGAAAGCCCGGTGCCGGGCGACTGGCCCGAGCGCGAGCTGCTGCGCGGCACCACCTGGGACGCGCTCGACCCCAGCGATGCCGTGTTCGAGCGCCTGCAACCCTGCTACGAAACCCGCTGCCTGCGCAGCAGTTGGCTGGTATCGCGGCGCGACGGCACCCTGCTCGAAGTCACGCTCGACGCCGGCACGGTGCACGCGGGCGAGCAAGAGCAGCCGCTGCTGGAAATCGAGCTCGAGCTGCTGGCCGGCTCACCCCAGGCCCTGTTCGACGTGGCCGACGAGCTGGCGCAGCGCCTGCCCTGCCTGCCCTCGCACATCAGCAAAGCCGAACGCTGCCAGTTGCTGGCGCAGCAGCAACTGCACCGGCCGGTCAAGGCGCGCCGCCTGGAGCCACAGCCCGGCGAGGCGCTGCAGGCGCTGGCGCAGCGCGCCCTGGGCGAGATGCTGGAGCAGTTTTTGCGCAACCTCGAAGCGGCCATGCAGCGCGACGAACCCGAGCTGGTGCACCAAGCGCGCGTGGGCTGGCGGCGCTGGCGCAGCCTGCAGCGCTTGCTGCGGCCCTGGGTAGGGGCGGCCCCGGACTGTTCCGGCCTGCGCCCTTTGCTCGATGCCCTGGGCCAGCAGCGCAACCTAGACGTGGCCTGCAGCGAAACCCTGCCCGCCTGGCAAAGCGCCTGGCCCGGCCCCGCCGCAAGCTGGCAGCAAGCCTGGCAAAGCCTGGAAGCGGCGCGGCAGGCGCAGCGCGCGCAGTTGCGCCAAACCCTGGCCACCCCGGCCGTGGGGCGCGCCTTGCTGGCGCTCACGCAGCACCTGTGGCAGAGCAGCCAGCAGAGCGTGCCGATCAAAAAACGCTGGGCCGGGCAGCGGCTGGCGCGCTGGCACCGGCGGCTGCAAGGTTTGCTCAAAGGCGAGCAGGCCGCTTTGCTCGATGTCGCCACCCTGCACGCGGCGCGCCTGCTGGCCAAGCGCTTGCGCTACGGCAGCGAAGCCTTGGCCAACGCCCTGCCCGCCAAACGGCTGCGCCAGAGCCAGCGCTGGGTGCAAGACGCCACCCTGTGGCAAATGCGCATAGGCCAAGCCCGCGACGCCTGGCAGGCCGCCGTGCTGCTGCAAGAGCAGGGCGGTGCCGACAACCTGGTCTGCTTCATGCAGGGCGTGGCCGCCGCCATGGAGCGCGCGGCGCAGGAAGCGGCCAGCCCAGGCTAAAATCCGCGACCCTGTTTCCCCCAGCCAGCCTCTGGATCTACACCACGAACCGCTGCCCGCCATGAGCAAAAAAGTCTTCATCAAAACCTTCGGCTGCCAGATGAACGAGTACGACTCGGACAAAATGGCCGATGTGCTGGCCGCCGCCCAAGGCTACGAGCCCACCACCGACGTGGAGCAGGCCGACCTGATTTTGTTCAACACCTGCTCGGTGCGCGAAAAGGCGCAAGAAAAGGTGTTCTCCGACCTCGGGCGCGTGCGGCATCTGAAAAAAAAGGGCGTGCTGATCGGCGTCGGCGGCTGTGTGGCCAGCCAGGAGGGCGAGGAAATCATCCGCCGCGCGCCCTACGTCGATGTGGTGTTTGGCCCGCAGACCCTGCACCGCCTGCCCGAGCTGCTGCAAGCGCGTGCGGCGCAGCAGCGGCCGCAGGTTGACATCAGCTTCCCCGAAATCGAAAAGTTCGACCACCTGCCACCGGCGAAGGTCGAAGGGGTGAGCGCCTTCGTGAGCATCATGGAAGGCTGCAGCAAGTATTGCAGCTACTGCGTGGTGCCCTACACCCGCGGCGAGGAGTTCAGCCGCCCGCTCGACGAGGTGCTGCTCGAAGTCGCCACGCTGGCCGAACAGGGCGTGAAAGAAGTCACCTTGCTGGGCCAAAACGTCAACGCCTACCAAGGCCAGATGGGCCAAGGCAGCGAACTGGCCGACTTTGCCCTGCTGCTCGAATGCGTGCACGAAATCCCCGGCATCGAGCGCATCCGCTACACCACCAGCCACCCCAAAGAGTTCACCCCGCGCCTGATCGAGGCCTACGCCCGCCTGCCCAAACTCGTCAACCACCTGCACCTGCCGGTGCAACACGGCAGCGACCGCATCTTGGCGGCCATGAAACGCGGCTACACCGCGCTCGAATACAAAAGCACGGTGCGCAAGCTGCGCGCGGTGCGGCCCGGGCTGTCGCTGTCGAGCGACTTCATCGTTGGCTTCCCCGGTGAGACCGAGTCCGACTTCGCCCAGCTCATGAAGCTGGTGCAAGACCTGGGCTTTGACAACAGCTTCAGCTTCGTCTTCAGCCCGCGCCCCGGCACCCCGGCCGCCAACCTGCCCGACGACACCCCGCCGCCGCTCAAACTGCAACGCCTGCACGCGCTGCAAGCGCTGCTCGATGGCCAGGTGCAGGCCATCGCCGAGCGCCTGGTGGGCAGCGTGCAGCGCATACTGGTCGAAGGCCCTTCGCGCAAAAACGCGCACGAGCTCACCGGCCGCACCGAGTGCAATCGCAGCGTGAATTTCGACGCCGGCACGCAAGGCGCGCGCCTGATCGGGCAGATGCTGGACGTGCGCATCACCGAGGCGCGCTCGCATTCGCTGCGCGGCGAGCTGTGCCTGAGCGAGGCCGTGCTGGCAGACTGATCTGGCCTGAATGGCCGCCGCGCTTTAGGCACTGCGCAGCGGCAGCCGCACCAGCACCACGTGCTCGCGCTCGGTGTGGTAGCGCTTGATCTGCGCTTCGGCATCGAAATGCAATTGCAGGCGCTCGCGGATATTGCCCAGCGCCAAGTGGTTGCCCTCTGCCGGTGCATTGGCCGGGGCCGCCGCCTCGGCGCTGTCCGGGGCCAGCGAGTTGCGCACGAAAAGCCGCAGCTCGGCACCCTCCAGATAGGCCTCCAGCGTCACATCCGCGCCTTCGGGCGCGGGCTCGACGCCGTAGCGCACCGCGTTTTCCAGCAGCGGCTGCAGCAGCAGCGGCGGCACCAGCGTTTGCAGCGGCGCGTGCTCGCAGCGCCACTGCATGCGCAAGCGCTGCGGCCCCAGGCGCACGGCCTCGATCTCGATATAGGCGCGCGCCAGCGCCAGCTCCTGCGCCAGCGGCACCAGGGTGCGCGCATCGCTGAGCAGCGCCCGGTACAAATCGGCCAAATCGTGCAGCACCGCCTCGGCCTGCTGCGGTTGGCTGCGCAGCAGCGCCAACACGCTGTTGAGGCTGTTGAACAAAAAATGCGGCCGTATGCGCGCCTGCAGCGCCGCCAAGCGCGCCTCGGCCAGCGCCGGTGAGAGCCGCTGCTGGCGCCAATTGAAATAAAACAGCAGCGCCCCCGCCAGCAGCGCCGCCACGCTGGCGCTGTGCGCCACCGTGCCCGGCAGCCTCTGCCCCAAGCCCAGCACCAGAGCGAGGTGCCAAAGCGCGGCCATCAGCGCCGCCAGGCACAGCACCAGCAGCACGCCGTGCCGGTAGCGCGCGCGCTCCAACTGCGGCTGCAGCACAAACAGCAGCAGCACCGTGCTCAGCAGCACCGGATCAAACAGCGCGGCTTGCTCCAGCAAGCGGCCCCAACCCGGCAGCGCCCCACCGCCCTGCACCCAGGCATACGCCCAGCGCAGCGCCTGCGCCAGCAGCAAAGCGCGCAGCATCACCCCCAGGTTGCGAAAGTTGGGCAGGCTCGCCGGTGCGGCGGCAAAGCGGGGCTCGGGCAGCGGCTTCATGGGGCACACTGTACGCCAGCGCAGCCCAGCGCCTCACTGAGCCCATTTCTGTGGAATAGTTGAGGCAATAAATTGACCCGCACCCCCGATGCGGCGCTGGGCATCCTCAAGCGCGCTGGCTTGGTCACTGCCTACGGCAAACCCAAGCAACTCATACATGGCTGACGCCTGGGCGCCCAGGGCGCGCAGTCTTCATGAAGGTTGGGCATGGCAGCACACCCTTTGGCGGCGCTACCCGGCTGCTGGCCTGCTGGTTCGTCTCGGCTCACATGGGCTGCTGAACCGGAGCAAGGCCTACCGATCGAGCGGTGCGGATGGCAATTGGCGGTGGAAGTCAGGCCACGGTCTCTAGGCGCCTTCAGATCTGAAAGGACAGGCAGCAACATCCCTTTGCGCACGCTACAGATGCACTGTGTTCAGATCCGGCCCCAGCACCTCCTTGGCCAGCGGCACCAGATGCTCGTGGTGAGTCAGAAAGACGATCTGCATGCGGCGCGACAATTCCCCCAGCACCTTCAGCCCGGCCGCTGTGCGCCGGTCATCAAAGTTGATGAACAGGTCGTCTGCGATGAGCGGCAGGTTGAAGCCCTGCTCCACCTGCAGCTCCAGCGCGGCCAGCCTGAGCGCGAGGTACAACTGGTCGCGCGAGCCCTCGCTCATTCCGGCCACATCCACCCGCGCACCGCTGGGCCGGATGCCGAACAGGCGCGGCGCATCTCCCTCTGCGTCCACCAGCAAGCGGGCAAAGGAGCCCAGCGTCAAGCCACTAAAAATCGCCGAGGCTTTGGCCAGCATGGGGCCCTGTTTGGTCTCGCGAAACTTCTCGATCGACCACTTCAGCAGCCGCGCTGCGGTCTGCAGCCGCAGGTAGCGCTCGGCCGCATCGGCCATGGCGGCGATGGCTTCTTGGCGTTGTGCCTCGGCCCGGGCCGCTAGGTCGGTCCCGTTCAGGGCATCAAACGCGCCCTTTTGTGCCCCATACTGGTTGCCCAGCGCTGCAATCTGCTCCACCACCGCGTGCGATGCGGCCACCAAGCGATCGAGCTCGGCCTTGAGCGCATCCGATCCGATGCGGGCACTTTCGGCCCTGATGGCTTCCAAGGGCAAGCCGTCTGCGGCTTGGCTCAAATCCTGCTCGGCAGACCGAATCTTGCTTTCGACCTCCCGGCGTTCGTCGGAGCGTTGTATGGCTGGCCCTAGGGCGGTCACGTTTTCTGCGCCCGCAGCCGCCATCAAGGGCGCCAGTCGGGCATGCACCAAATCCAGGCGCTGCTGGGCTTGCGCCCACTCAGCCTGGCTGCGTTCGAGTCGAGCCCGCCAGTCGGCCGTTGCCGCCTGGGCTTTCTGGGCCAGATCGAGGCGTTTGGCCAGCTCCAGGGCAATATCCTCGGGCGACTGATCGGCCAAATCGGGCGCCACCCGCGCGCTCAGGCTGGCAGCGGTGGCTGCCAAGCCATCGAGATCGGCTTGCATGGTTTCAATGCGCTCGCTGCGTATGCTGCGGATGCGCTCCAGCAGGTGCTCGATCTCCTGCATCTGCACCAGTTGCGCCTCCACCGGCTCGGGCGGCGCATCTGCGTCGTAGCCCACGGCTTGCACCGCCTCCCGCCAGGACTGCTGCCAGGCGTCCCAAGCCGCCTGTGCGGTATTGAGCGCGTCTTGCAACTTGCCCAGGCTGCGCCGGCCTTCACGAATCTGCTGCTCCAGCGCCTTGCGCTGCCCCTGCGCCTGCTCGGCTTGCGTGATCAAAGCCCGTGCCTGGCGCAAACACAGGCCCAGCTCGGGCGCGGGGACTTCTTGCGCGCTTGCACGGCCCAAGCGGCTCCACAGGCTGCCACGGATCTGCGCCGCGGCCGCTTCCTGTGCCGCGCGCCGCCGCTCAGCAGAGCCACGCCGCCGCTCCAAATCCAGCACCGCTTGTCGCGATTGCAGCCAGGCCGGCGCCAGATCCAAGGGCAAGGCGGGCAGGCCACCCGCCGCGGCCAAGGCCTCCCAGTGGGCGCTGCGCTGCGCCACCCGGCCCTTGAGGGCCGCCAGCCGGTGTTCGATGCCCGCGCGTTCAAGCTGCGTGCGCTCCAAGGCATCGGACTTGGACTGGCGATCGGCCTCGAGCTGGGCGCGCTCCAAACGGTCATCGGCAAGCTGGTCGGCCTGCTTGATCTGTGCCTCGAACCCTGCGGCTTGCTCCAACAAGGCCTGTGGTGCCTGCTTGATGGCCTGCCAAGAATCGTCGCGGGCACGGCGCACTTGCACGACTTGCTCACGCGAAACGGGCTGGAAGTTGCGCACGAACTGCTGCAGATCCAGTTGGAGTTGCGCGACCTCTTTGCGCTTGGCGTCCAGCGCATCGCGATGGGTCTGCTCTTGGGCGGCGTCGGCTTTGTGCTGGTCGATCAGGCTTTGAATGTGAGCGCTCTCGGGCACCAGCATGGCGCTCAAGGCCTGCAGTGGCCGCCGCCAGGTGCCCAGCGCGGCCATCGCATCCTCTATCTCCTGCGTCAGGCCGTCGATCTCATCGTGCCACTGGGCCATCAGCTTGGCGTGATCGCCCAACTGCATGGCCTGCTCGACCGCCAAAGCCAGCTCTGGATCGAGCGCGCCCGCCGCCAGCTCCTGCAAATCCGACTCGGCCTGCTGGATCTGTAGCTGGCGGTCGGACAAACCGCTCGCGGCATTCTTCAAATCCAGCGCCAAGGCGGAGCGGCCCTTGATCAAAGCGGCCAAGCGCGTGCGCAGCAAGGCGGCTGGCAGGCGTTGCCGCACCGCGTCTTCACTGCCTGCAGGCCAAGCGAGACCATGTGCCAGCTCTTGCACCCGAACCCACTGCAGGCGAATTTCTTCCTCCCGCTTGACCATGTCGGTGCGGTGGGCGCGAAATTGAAGGCGGCGTTCATTGAGCCCGGTGATGTCTGCTTGCAGCGCCAAGAGGTTTTTGTCAACGACCGTTCCTTGCAGACTGGCTTGAAGCTCGGCCAGCTCGCGCTGCAACCTGGCGCCGTCTGCTTGCGCCAGCGCCATATCGTGCATCGCACGCGCAAACACCTGCGCCGCATCCGCCTCCAGCAAAGGGATGTCGCCAGCGGCCAGCAGCTCGGTGCGTCGGGCGCGTGCGGCATCGAGCACCAGCAGCAAGGGCTGCACACGGCGGATGCGCTCCAAGCGGCTGATTTGTTGGCGCAGTTCCACATCCTCGGCCTTGGCCTGGGCCAGTTGGGCCTCGGTCGCGCTCAGTGCCTCGTGTTGCGCCTTCCAGTCTTTGGTGCGCAGCGTGGCGCGCTTGAACTCGGCGTGCGCTGCGTCGTAGGCTTCGAGCGCCTGGTAATACACCCGCGAGCCAGACTTGCGCGGCGCCCACAAGCCATCGGCTTGCGACTGCAGCTTGCTCAGGGCCGCACCCAGGTGCTCCACGCCCGATGCCGACTGAAACAGCATGCGGCCGATATCGTCGGAGGCCGACAAAATCCCAGCCCCACCCTCGACCAGGGTCGTGTGGCCTAGGGCGTACATCCGGTTAAACGCCTGCGCCTGGAGGCTGCCCAGCCAGGGTTGCAGGGCGCCATCTGGCAAGGGCACATCATCGGGGCGGCGCAGCGTGTTTTTGTTGCCTTTGGCGCGCTCGAAGGCGAGCAACGCGCCCGGCTCGGCTCCCGCACCCCGCCGCTCAATCACGCCCCCGATGCGCAAATCGGGCATGGGGTGCAGGAAGTCCAGGGGCGTGCGCATGGGAATGCCAAACAGCCAATCACTTAGGGCGGTGCGCACCGTGGACTTGCCGGCTTCGTTGGGGCCGACGATGAGGTGGATGTCGCGCTCCTTGAAGGGCAGCAGCAAGGTGCGGTCGGTGAATTTCCCGTACCGAATCAGATTGAGTTCGCGGATGCGCATGGGTGGCCTGTGGCGCTCAGGTGGGTGCATCGGCGCTCTGCGCCACACGGCCCAAGAGCATGGGCGTGGCTTGCTCCAGCCACTCGGGCAGTTGCGCCAGTGGGTTTTGCCGCAGCGCTTGCAATTCGGGGCTGGCCTGCAAGACCTCGTGCGGCAACTTCTCCAGCAGCGCCAGCCAATCGGCCTGCAGCGAGAGCACGAAGTCGGGGTCATCCTGGGCCTTGGAGGTTAGGCCGGCCAAGTCGGCCAGGAAACCTTGTGCGTCGTCGTTTACCGGCAAGGCTTGCGTGCTCAGAGCCTGGCTGGCCACCCGCACCTTCTCGATCCACACCCGGTCGGGATCCAGGGCCAGGGCCTGAGCCAGCACCTCTTGGCGCAGTTGCCCCTCGTCTGCAATTAAGGCCCCATGCGCAGCAGACCGCCCCACGAACAGCACCCGAACGGCCAAGGGCAGATGGGCCGGGCTGGCATCCAGCAAGCGCTCCAAGGCCAAGCCTGCCGCACGCAAGGCCCCGCGCCGATCGTTGACTTCGCTGATGTCCACTTCTAGGGCATGCCAGCGCAACACATCGACTTCCAGCCGTTCGATGCCCGTGATTCGATCGCCTTCTGCGCTGACCAGGAGCGCACCGCGGGCACCGGGCTCGCGAATGTGCCGGCCCTGCAAGTTGCCGGGGTAGGCAATCGTCACCTCATCGCCCCGCAGCACCCAGTGCGCGTGCACGTGGCCCAGTGCCCAATACTGGTAGCCCTTGGCCTGCAACTCGGCCACAGAGCAAGGCGCGTACTTGGCGTGCTCGGCGTTGCCTTCGAGCGCCGTGTGCAAAACGCCGATGTTCAAGCAGCCGGCCACCGGCTCGGGGTAGCCCGGCAGCAGGTTCTCGGTGGTGGCGGCCACTTTGAAGCTGCGGCCGTGCAGGGCCACTTTCTTGTGCGCGATCCGAAAGGTTTCGGCCTTGCGCGATGAGAAGACGTGGACGTTGTCGGGCAACTCCAGGCCGCGCGTCATCTCGCTGTCGGCGTCGTGGTTGCCATACAGCAGGTAAACCGCAATGCCCGCATGCCGCAACCGGCCCATCTGGCGCACGAAGAACAAGCCCGTGTTGAAGTCTTTCCAGTCCCCGTCGTAAACGTCGCCAGCAATCACCATGAAATCGACGGCTTCGTCGATGGCTTGGGTGACCAGGTTTTGAAACGCATCCCGGGTGGCGGTGCGCAGGCGTTCGGCGGGCGCATCGGCATAGGCAGACAGGCCCCTTAACGGGCTGTCAAGGTGGAGGTCGGCGGTGTGGATGAATTTCACGGTACTGTGCCTCGCTGAGCGGATGTTTGGATCACTTTACACCAGCCTCTTGCGGCAAGAGGCGGCGAACGCCGTGGCACACCCAATGGGCATCGGGGGTGCAGCCCTGGGATGAGCGACCAGAGGGACAGTTGGGGCTGTGCAGCAACAGTCAAAGTCTGGTCGTGTCTCGGCAGCAGCGTGTCTGTCACGCACGGAATGACGCCGGTTCCGCCGTCATGCAGCAGGTGCTGCGCACCTGGGAAGACAAAGCCAAGCTGCTGGGCCTGTCGGCACAAGACCGTGCCGATCTGAAAGATTGCCTCCAAGTTTGAGGCCTTGCGGGCTGGACATTCTCAAGCTCGGCCAAGTGAGGCTTGCACCGAGGCAGGCCAGAAAAATAAGGTAAATTTGGCACTTATCGTGCAGAATCGGGGGGCCGGTAACTCCCTCCCCCCCATTCGACCAGTAAGCGAAGACGAAAAAGGGAGAAAACGAATGAACGTCTTTGAGTTTCGTCAGAACCTTGTCAACGAGTACGCCGAGTTCACGCGCAGCTTCACGCGCATCAAGGCCGACGACATCCGTGCTTTCGTAAGCGGCGAGTACGCCTCTCAAAAATACTGGCCTGAACCCTTGGTTCAGGTCAATCCCAACTTCCAACCGGGCGGCACGGTCGAGTCCTTGTGTGCAGCGGGTCAGCTAAGTCAAGCCTGCGCGCAAGTTTTCCGCTTCGGCAAGAGCGCCGCTGCGGCCGGTCATACACTGCCCCTGTACAAGCACCAAGTTGAGGCCATCAGCCTCGCGTCTGCTGGCGAAAGCTACGTGCTCACCACGGGCACTGGCTCAGGCAAGTCCCTTGCGTACTTCATTCCCATCATTGACCATTGCCTCAAGGCCAGGCAGCTAGACCAGACCCCGCGCACTCGAGCCATTGTGGTTTACCCCATGAACGCCCTGGCCAACAGCCAACTGGAGGAGCTCAAAAAATTCCTGGGCGCCGACCCAGGCACGCGCCCAGTCACATTTGGCCGCTTCACGGGGCAAGAAAGCACCGAAGAACGGGAGGCCATGAAGGCCAACCCGCCGGACATCTTGCTGACCAACTTCATGATGCTGGAGCTATTGCTCACCCGGCAAAACGCGATTGACCAGCAAGTGATTGCCAACGCCAAAGGGCTGAAGTTTTTGGTGCTGGACGAACTGCACACCTATCGCGGTCGCCAAGGGGCTGATGTGGCGCTGCTCGTGCGTCGGGTTCGTGAGGCCTTGGCTGACCATTTAATCTGCATCGGAACGTCAGCCACCATGGCGACCGACGGCTCCGAGCTGGAGCGCAATGCCAAAGTGGCAGAGGTAGCGAGCCGCCTGTTTGGCACCAAGATTGCGGTGACCAACATCATCACCGAAACCCTCAAACGCAGCACGCCCGAGACCGAAACACTCGAAACCGTCACGCCGCGCCTGGCAGCGGCGATTCAAGCGGGGGTACCCCAAGACCTCGATTTCGCGGCCATGGCGCAGCACCCCGTATCCATTTGGGTGGAGCTGACGCTGGGTTTGACCTACGAGAGCGGCAAACCCCGCCGTGCCAAGCCCAAAACCCTAGACCAAGCCGCCCAGTTGTTGGCGCTCGCCTCTGGGCTGGACAAAGCACCGTGCAGCGACTACCTGCAGCGCTTCCTGCTGCGCGCCTACCACGTCGCAGACGCATCGGGCAAGTCGCTGTTCGCTTTCAAGCTGCACCAATTCATCTCGGGTGGCGGCAAGGTGTTTGCCACCCTTGAGGCCCCAGGTCAACGCACGGTCACGCTGGACGGCCAGCAGTTCGTCTCGGGCGACCGCAGCCGCAACCTCTACAACGTCCACTTTTGCCGCGATTGTGGGCAGGAGTACATTCCGGTTTGGGACCAAGACGCGCTGGAGGGGCGAACCTTCACGGTGCGCGGCATCGAAGAGCGCGGGCACGAAGACGATGGCGTCAAGGCCGGCTACCTCATGCCCGATGTTTCGGGTGCGTGGGACGCGGCCAACCCCGAGCACTACCCCGAAACCTGGGTGGAAGAACGAGCCGACGCTGAATGGCGCGTCAAACCGACCCACAAGAAGTTTTTACCCCAGGCAGTCAAAGTGCGCTCCGATGGCCTGTGTTCCAACGAAGGCGCCTTGTCGGCCTGGTTCATCCCAGGCCGTTTCCGTTTTTGTCTGTCCTGCGGCGTCACCCACACCAGCAATGGCAAGGACGCGCTGCGGCTAACCTCACTATCGGGTGAGGGCCGCAGTTCTGCGACCACCATGCTCACCTTGGCCTCACTGCGCTACCTGTATGAGCAAGACGCCGAGCTGTCGCCCGAGGCCAAAAAGGTCCTGGGCTTCTCGGACAACCGCCAGGATGCCGCCCTGCAGGCGGGCCACTTCAACGACTTTTTGCAAGTTCTGCTAAGCCGGGCCGCTTTGTACGCCGCCTTGGAAGCCGCGCCGCAGCAAACCCTGTCGGAAAAAGACATTGCCAATGCGGTGTTTGAGGCACTGGGCTTTCAGCGCGACGACTATGCGGTGCGCGCAGAATACATGCAGCAGCCCGACGTCAAAGGCCACAGCCGCCGCCAGGTGCAAGACGCCATGCGGACCATCCTCGGGTACCGGGCGTTTTACGACTTGCGCAGGGGGTGGCGCTTCAACAACCCCAACTTGGAACAACTGGGCTTGATGCACATCCAGTACCAAGACATCGATGACCTGGCCGCCGATGAACAAGTATGGAGCGAAGCGCCCCAGGTTCTGCGTGCGGCAAGGCCAGCCGAGCGCTCGCATGTGCTGCGTTTGCTGTTTGGCTTCATGCGCGAGGGCCTGTGTGTGGCGTCCCGCTACCTGGACCGCACTGAGCTGGACCAGTTGCGCACCGTCAGCTTCGCCAATTTGTGCGAACCTTGGGGGTTCACCGAAGACGAGCGCCCGGTACCGGCCAAATGGTTTGTCACCAGCCGCCCCAAAGACGACCACAACCCGCGCAACAAGCGGCAAAAGCTGGAGGAATACCTGGTCATCGGCTCCAGCCGTTCCCGCCTCGGCAAAGAGCTCAAGAAAGGCAGCACCTGGGGCGGCGGCAACCCGCACTACAAGGAAATCAAGGATGCCACCTACGGCGATGTCGTTTGTGCCTTGCTCAAGGCAGCCGAAAGCTATGGTCTGGTCCGAAAAGAAGAAACCGACTTTGGCCTAAGCGGCTGGCAGCTAAGTGGCAGCGCCATGCTTTGGACAGTCGGCGACGGCACGGCTGGCCGCCAAGCCCACGAAAACGCATTCTTTCGCAACCTGTACCGAAACATTGCCAAGCTGTTGAGTGAGCCTGCGCACCGCCTGTTCGATTTCGAGGCCCGCGAACACACGGCCCAAGTCGAGCAGGACGACCGCATGGAGCGTGAGGCCAGGTTCCGTTTCACCAGCAAAGACCAAGAGGAGTGGCGAGAAAAGCATGGGCACGAGCTGGAGTGGCTGCCCGTGCTGTTTTGCTCACCCACCATGGAGCTGGGCGTGGACATCTCGTCGCTCAACACCGTGTACATGCGCAACGTGCCGCCCACGCCGGCCAACTACGCTCAGCGCAGTGGCCGTGCCGGCCGTGCCGGGCAGCCAGCCTTGGTCATCACCTACTGTGCCAGCCAGTCGCCACACGACCAGTATTACTTCCGTGACCCCGTTCGCATGGTGCATGGTCAGGTCAACGCCCCGACGCTCGATTTGGCCAACCGGGAACTGGTGCAAAGCCACCTGCAGGCCCTCTGGCTGGCCGAGACGGGCAAGAAGCTGGGCAACAGCATTCGCGACCTGCTCGACATGGAAAAGCCCCAGCAGCTGCCGCTCACTTCAGACCTGGCGGACGATTTGTCCAAGCCCGCGGCCCAGCGCAAGGCCCACGAGCGCGGCCTGGCCGTGCTGAGCATGCTCAAAGACGAGCTCACGCCAGAGCGTGCTCCTTGGTTCACCCCAACCTGGCCAGAATCCGTGTTCCAGCGCGCGTTCAAAGAGTTTGACAACGCGCTCAACCGCTGGCGCGACCTCTACCAGGCCACAGCGCAGGCCATCGAACTCAACTACAAGAAAGAAAACAACCCCGCCGCCAGCGAACGTGAACGGCGCGAGGCCCAGCAGCGCCACAACGAGGCCCGCAAGCAACGCGACCTGCTGCTGGCCGGCGACAGCGCCTTCAACAGCGACTTCTACACCTACCGCTACCTAGCCAGCCAAGGTTTCCTGCCGGGCTACAACTTTCCGCGCCTGCCACTGATGGCCTACATCCCAGCGCGCCGTGGCAACATCGGGCGCGAGAGTTTCCTGTCGCGGCCCCGCTTCTTGGCCTTGAGCGAGTTTGGGCCGTACAGCCTCATTTACCACGAGGGCAGCCAGTACCGCGTCACCAAAGCCTTGCTCACCATCAGCGGGCAAGACCAGGTGGCAGACGGTGCCAAGTTGCCCACAGAAGTGGCGCGCCTGTGCCCCATGTGTGGCTATGGCCATTTCCGCACACAACGCGACGCCGACCGTTGCGTCTCCTGTGGCGCCTCACTGGATGGCGCAGAAGAGGTCAAGAACCTGTACCGCATTGAAAACGTCTCCACCAAGCGGGCAGAGCGCATAACGGCCAACGAGGAAGAGCGCATGCGCCAGGGTTACGAAATGCAGACCACTCTGCAGTTCGCCCAGGCCGATGGCAAGCTTCAAATGGTCACCTCCATCGTTGCCGATGCGCAGGGCCCCTTGCTCGAACTCCAATACGGCCCTGCAGCGACCATCTGGCGCATGAACTACGGCTGGAAGCGACGCAAAGACAAAAAGGTTCTGGGCTTCATGATTAACCCCGTCACCGGGCACTGGGTTGGTGGCCAAAACGAAGCCGGCGATGACGATGGCCAAGCCGAGGAAGCGCCGCCGGACAAAACCCCGCCCCAACGCATCGTGCCTTTCGTCGAAGACCGCCGCAACATCCTGGTGCTGATGCCGCACCACCGGCTGGGTGTGTTGGAAGAGTCCACCATGACCACCTTGCAGTACGCCTTGAAGCGCGGCATCGAGTCGGTCTTCCAGTTGGAAGAAAGCGAACTGGTGGCCGAGCCCCTGCCCGGGCGCGACAACCGCCAATCGATTCTGTTCTTCGAGGCCGCAGAGGGTGGCGCAGGCGTGCTCACGCGCATCGCCACCGAACCCCAAGCCCTGCAGGCGGTGGCGGCAGAAGCGCTGCGCATCATGCACTTGCGTGAACCGGTTGCTGGCAAGGGCTGGAACAAGAGCGAACTCACCCAAGAACTGGACGAGCATGGCCAACCGCTGTGTGAGGCAGGCTGCTACCGCTGCCTGCTGTCGTACTACAACCAACCCGACCATCCATTGATTGACCGCCAAGACAAACAAGCTGGCGGCTTGTTGCTCGACATCCTGTGCCGGCTGACCGAATCCACCTCAGCCCTAGGCTCCCAGGGCCGAGCGCCTGAGCAGCACAGTGCGGAGTTGGGGCGTTTGTCTTCCAGCTCATTGGAAAAGGCCTGGCTCGCTCATGTGCAAGCACACGGTTACCTCAAACCCGACCGGGCTCAGCACACACTGACCGCTGCTGGGGTCAATGCCGATTTTTATTACGACGACTACCGCCTGGCGGTATTTATCGACGGCCCCCACCACGACACGGACAGCCAAAAAGCAAAGGATGCTGAAGCGAACCGCAAGCTGGAAGATTTGGGGCTCATCGTCATTCGCTTCCCCAAAGAACAAGACCGGTGGCCTGCCATCTTTAAGGCCAACGCAGACCTGTTTGGTACTGGCCTGAACAACTGAACATGAACGCCCAGAATGAACGCCCCCGTTGCTGAGTTTTACCCCGGCAGTCTCGTCTCGGCCCGTGGCCGGGAGTGGATCGTGCTGCCCGAATCCACGTCCGACTCCTTGCGCCTGCGCCCACTCGGTGGCGGCGAGAAGGACGAATCCCTCATCTACCTGCCGCTGGAGCGCCAGGCCGTTGGGCCGGCCACCTTCCCGTGGCCCACGGTCGAGCAAGCCCGCAACCACTCGGCCAGCCAGTTGTTAATGGACGCCCTGCAGCTCAAGCTGCGCAGCGGTGCCGGCCCGTTTCGCAGTTTTGGCAACATCGCGGTAGAGCCCCGTGCTTACCAGTTGGTCCCGCTGTTGATGGCCATGAAGCTGCCCACCGTGCGCCTGCTGATTGCCGATGACGTGGGTATCGGCAAGACCATCGAGGGCGGTTTGATTGCCCGCGAGATGCTCGACCGGGGCGAAATCCAGCGCATGGCCGTGCTGTGCCCGCCCCACCTGTGCGAGCAGTGGCAACGCGAACTGCAAGAGCGCTTCCACATTCAGGCCGTGGTGGTGCGCACCAGCAGCGCTACCCGGCTGGAGCGCAACCTGCCACCGGGCACCTCGGTGTTCGATGCCCACCCCTACACCGTGGTCAGCCTAGACTACATCAAGTCCGAACGCCGCCGCGAGGCCTTTCAACGCTTCTGCCCCGAGTTCGTGCTTGTGGACGAAGCCCACACCTGCACCCAAGGGGGCCAAGGCAGGCAGCAGCGTTACCAACTGCTCAAAGGCCTGGCAGAAAACACCCGGCGCCACATGGTGCTGCTCACCGCCACGCCACACAGCGGCGATGAAGACGCCTTCTTCAACCTGCTGGGCCTGTTGCGCAGCGACTTCACCCAGCTCAAAGACTTGCCGCCTGGTGCCCGAGCCGATTTGCGTGACGATTTGTCGCGCCATTTTGTGCAGCGCCGCCGCCCCGACATTGCCGAATGGCAAGACGCCAGCATGTTTCCCGAGCGCAAGACGGCGGAAATCACCTACCGCCTGACCGGAGCCTGGGGTCAGTTGTTCAATGACGTGCTCGACTACGCCCGCGAACTGGTCGAGCGCTCCGAAGGCAAAGGCCAGCGTGAACAGCGCATGAACTGGTGGGCCGCCTTGGCCCTGCTGCGTTGCATTTCCTCGTCGCCGCAAGCAGCCGTCAATGCCCTGCGCACGCGGCTCAAAGGGGGGCAGCCAGAAGGTGATGGCCTGTCGCTTGAGGAGCTCGAAACCCAAGCCAGCGAACGCGTCATGGACGGCCTCGATGACGCCCTGTCCACCGACGACATCGAGCCCGCGGCGCAGACCGAGGACAGCGCCCGCTTGCACGAGCTCATTGCCGCCGCCGACAAGTTGGCCGGCGCCGCCAATGACCCCAAACTGGCCAAGCTCTACGAGCACCTGCAAGGCCTGGTCAAAGAAGGCTTCCAGCCCGTGGTGTTCTGCCGCTACATCGCCACGGCCCATTACCTGGCCGATTTTCTGCGGGGTAAGTTCAAACATGCCACCGTCAAGGCCGTGACCGGTGAGCTCACCCCAGGCGAGCGCGAAGCCGCCGTGGCCGAGTTGGGCGTCACCGAGCAGCGCATTCTGGTTGCCACCGACTGTTTGTCTGAAGGCATCAACCTGCAAGGGCTCTTTACTGCGGTGGTGCACTACGACCTGAGCTGGAACCCCACCCGCCACGAACAAAGGGAAGGCCGTGTGGACCGTTTTGGCCAGCAGGCCAAAGAGGTGCGCAGCACCATGCTCTACGGCCAAGACAACCCGGTCGATGGTGCCGTGCTGCACGTCATCCTGCGCAAGGCCGAAAGCATCCGCAAAGAGCTGGGTGTGCTGGTGCCCATGCCCGACGACGAAGGCAAGCTCACCCAGGCCCTGCTCAACGCCGTGCTGCTGCGCAAGCACAACACGGTGGGGCAGCCAGCGCAAGTGGGCTTCGACTTTGGCGAGCCCGCCCAGCAGATTGAAACGGCCTGGCAAAGCGCCCGCGAGAAGGCGGCCAAGAACCGCTCCATCTTTGCCCAGCGCCGCCTCAAGCCCGAAGACGTGCTGCCCGAGTGGCGCAAGTCCGCCGCCGTGCTGGGCGGCCCGGCAGAGGTGCAAGGCTTCGTGACCCGTGCCATGTCCAAACTCGGGGCTGGCCTAGAGGCCTACAAGGGCCACTTCAAGGCCCCGTTGGGCGAGTTGCCATCCGCCTTGAAAGAACGCTTGGCGGCCGACGGCCTAGCGGGCACCCTGCGCATCGACTTCAAACAGCCTGCAGCCCAAGGTGCCGTGCTCATCCAGCGCACCCACCCTTTGGTGCTGGCCTTGGCCGACACCCTGCTGGAGCAGGCCCTAGACAGCCAGAACGAAGACGCCGATGGCGTGGCCCGTGCCGGCGCCGCCTTTGTCGGCAACGTCCCACTCAAAACCACGGTCTTGCTGCTGCGTTTGCGACACCAGCTCAGCGTCACCCGCGAAGGCCATACACGCCTCATGCTGTGTGAAGAAACCGTGGCCGTGAGCGCAAGCGGCACCGAGGGGTTGGCTGAACTCAGCCTCACCGATGCCCGCACCTTGCTCGGCACCGAGGCCGTGCGCAACATGCCCCCCGCCATCCGCGGCCGCCACATTCAGCAAGCGCTAGAGAGCCTGCCTGGCTGGCAAGGCGCCCTAGAAGCAATCGCCCACGCCCGTGCCCAAGCCCTCTTGGCCGACCACCGCCGCGTGCGTGCAGCCGCCGAGGCCCGTGGCAGCTACCAAGTTTCCGCCAGCTTGCCGGTGGATGTGATGGGTGTGTACGTGTTGGTGCCCGCCACTGCGGGAGTTTGAGCATGGCCAAGAAGCACATTCAACAACTCGCCTACACCGCCATCCGCATCGAGGGTGGCCTGATTCCGGCCGAAGAACTCACCCGCCTAAGCGCCCTGGCCGCGCCCGAAGCCACCGAGCAGACCGAGGCGCATTACGATATTCCCAAAGGCCTCAAGCTGCGCGACGAAATCGCGCGCCACTTCAAAATTGCCCAGCACCTTTGGCAAGACTTCCAGCAGCAGCGCACACGGCAAGACGCCCACCCCCACCAGGTAACCGAATTCGCTTGGTTGCTGCCTTTGTGCCGCCACGTACTGGGCCTGGGCGACCTCACCCGTGTGAGCCCTGTGGCGGCGGCCAGTGGCCAGCAAACCTACCACATTGGCCATGCCGCCTGGGGGGCTCGCTTGCCAGTCATCATGGCCGGACACGACCAGCCCCTAGACCAGGCCGCGGAGCGTTTTGGCGACACCCACGCCGAAACCGGCCGCACCCGCAAACGCAGCCCCTACATGCTGGCGCAAGAGGCACTCAACGCCTCCGACCACGCCCTGTGGGCCATCGTCACCAACGGGCTCAAGCTGCGCATCCTGCGCGACAACCCCAGCCTGACGCGCCCCGCCTACGTGGAGGTGGACCTCGAGGCCATCTTCACCGAAGAGCTGTACGCCGACTTCACCGCTTTTTGGTTGCTCGCCCATGCCAGCCGCTTTGGCAAGCCCCTGCCGAGCGGCGGCGTGCCAGACCCCGCCGACTGCCCATGGGAGCGCTGGCGCAACGCCGGCCAAAAGAGCGGCGAAACGGTTCGAATGAACCTGCGCTTCCAGGTGGAAAAGGCCCTGCGCAGCCTAGGCACGGGCTTCCTTAGCCACCCGGCCAACGCCGAGCTGCGCGCCCAACTGCAGCACCCCGACACCAGCAGCGCCACCAAGCAGGCCTTCTTTGAAGAACTGCTCAGCTTGGTCTATCGCTTCATCTTCCTGGCCACCGTAGAAGACCGCACCGACCCCAGCTCGGGCCGTTCGCTCATCTTCACGCCCGACGCCCCCGAAGCGCAACAGCAACGCTACTGGCAGGGCTACAGCCTCACCTGGCTGCGCGAGCGCGCCGTGCGCCGCAGCGCCTTTGATACCCACAGCGACCTCTGGCAGGCCCTGTCCATCACCTTCCATGGCCTGGCCACCGGGCAAGCCGCCTTGGGGCTGCCTGCCTTGGGCGGGCTGTTCGCCACCGAACAATGCCCCTTGCTCAACGAGGCGCACATCGACAACCGCCACCTGCTGGCGGCCGTGTTTGAGCTGGGCTACTTCCGCCAGCCCACGGGCCTAACCCGCGTCAACTACCGCGACATGGGCGCCGAAGAGCTGGGCAGCGTTTATGAGAGCCTGCTGGAGCTGGTGCCCGACCTGCAACACCTCAGCCAGCCCCACGCCGCCCGCTTGGCCTTTGTGGGCGATGAGGATGATGCGTCCAACAAAGGCAACGCCCGCAAGCTCACCGGCAGCTACTACACGCCCGACAGCCTGGTGCAGGAACTCATCAAGAGCGCGCTCGAACCCGTTATCAAGCAAACCGTGCAGGCCCACCCCGCCCACCCGGTGCAGGCCCTGCTGCAACTCACCGTGTGCGACCCGGCCTGCGGCAGCGGCCATTTTCTGCTGGCTGCTGCCCGCCGCCTGGCAGACGAGGTGGCCAAGCTGCGCGCCGCCGCCCACGGCAGCGCCCCCACACCGGCCGACTACCGCCACGCCCTGCGCGACGTGGTGGGCCACTGCATCTACGGCGTGGACAAAAACCCCATGGCCATAGCCTTGGCCAAAACCGCCCTCTGGCTGGAAGCCTACACCCCCGACCGGCCACTCACCTTCATCGACCACCACCTGCAAGTGGGCGACGCGCTGCTGGGTGTGCTCGACCCCAAGATTCTGGAACACGGCATCCCGGATGAAGCCTACGCCGTGCTCAGCGGCGACGACAAGGCAGTGGCCGCCGCCCTCAAAAAACAAAACAAAGCCGAGCTGAAAAGCTGGAAGCAAGTGCAGGCCAACGACCTATTCGCCGCCACCACGCTGGTGCAAGACGCCAACGCCGTGGAACACCTGGCCGACGACACGCTGGCCGGCATAGCCGCCAAGCGCAGCGCCTGGGCCCACGCGCACGAGCAGGCCGAGCAAAGCACCCTGGCCAAGCTGGCCGACACCTACGTGGCCGCGTTTCTGGCACCCAAAGTGCCCCAAGGGCAGGCGCACATCCCCCTATCGGGCCACCTATGGAGCTTGCTGCACCCCAACCCACACCAAGCAGCCAAGCCCGAGCTGGCCCAGGCCGCACACGCGCTGTGCCGCACCCACAGCGTGTTCCACTGGTGGCTGGCCTTCCCGCAGGTGGCGGCCAAGGGCGGCTTTAGCGTGATGCTGGGCAATCCGCCGTGGGAGCGCATCAAGCTGCAAGAAGAAGAGTTCTTTGCCACCCGCAGCCCCTTGGTGGCCGCCGCCAAAAACAAGGCCGAACGGGCCAAGCGCATCGAACTGCTGCGCCACGGCCTGCTGCTGCACACCCTGTACCCCGACGTGCAAGCCGCCGAAGGCTTGAGCCCGCCCAACCGGGCCGAAATGCGCTTGTACGAAGCGTTCATTGCCGCCCGCCGGGGGGCTGAAGCCGCCAGCCTGTATGCGCACGACAGTGGCCGCTACCCGCTGACCGGCGTGGGCGATGTCAACACCTACGCCCTGTTTGCCGAAAGCCTGTACCAGCTCACGGCGCCACAGGGGCGGGCGGGGTTCATCGTGCCCACCGGCATAGCCACCGACGATTCCACCAAAGCCTACTTCGGCCACGTGTCGCAAACGGGGCGATTGTCGAGTTTGCTGGATTTTGAAAACCGAGAGGGCATCTTCCCAGCCATCGACAGCCGCATCAAATTCAGCCTGATGACCTTGGGCGCGGCCACGGCATCGGAGTTTGTCTGCTTTGCCACTCAGGTGCCGCAGGTGGTTGACGCACGCCGCCGCTTCACCCTCACGCCCGACGAATTCCGGCTCATCAACCCCAACACCCGCACCTGCCCGGTGTTTCGCAGCCAGCGCGACGCCGAGCTGACCAAAAAACTCTACCGCGCCGCGCCCGTGCTCATCCGCGAGGCCGAGTGGGAAGGCGAGGGCCAAGAGGCCCGCCTCATCGCGCCCGAAGTCAACCCGTGGGGCATCTCGTTTCAGCGGATGCTGGACATGTCCAACGACAGCCACCTCTTTGCCGACAGCCCTGCTGATGTGGGCGCCAGCCACGCGCCCAAGCGCCTGCCGCTGTACGAAGCGAAGATGATTCACCAGTTCGACCACCGCTGGGCCACCTACGTGGACAACCCCAACAAGCCCAACGGCCTGGACACCGACGACGTGACCCAGGCGCAAAAGGCCGACCTCACCTTCACCGTGCGCCCGCGCTACTGGGTGGACGAGCGCGAGGTGCTGACCCGCATCGCCCGCGTGCCCAGCCGCGTGGCCAATGCCTGGCTGGCCTGCAAAATCGCCGCCGATGCCGCCATGAGCGACGAGGGCGGAGACGATGAGTTGGCGGCGCTGGCCACTTGTCGAAGCGCCTTGACCCTGGCCGTGGCGCAGTGGGTGGCCGGTGCGCTGCTTCGCCAAAAAGCCGAAGGCGTGCCAGCCATTGCCACGCCGACAGCAGCAACCACAGCCGACATGTTTTCCGCACCGGCCATCGAAGTGGCGGACAGCACCCCAACGGGCACCGCCACCGACCCCTTGGCCTGCCTGACCAACGCCGCCACCGCCTGGGCACTGACCCAGAAAGTGGAAGCCCAGATGGCACAGCAACACCGCTGGCTGGCCGACTCCCTCCAAGCCGATGGCACCACCGGCAAAAAAGCCTTGCCGCTGTTCCAGAAGTGGGCGCTCCAAGACGACCCCGCCCAGGGCCTGGGCCTGAGCGCCGAGGAACTGGCCCAACTGCAAGCCCTGCAAGGCCCCGACAGCAAAGGGTTTGAGCTGCAATGGCTGGATGCCTGGATGGACCGTCGCAGCCCGAGGTGGTTGATGGGGTGGCGACGTAATGCGCGGTCCACTGATGAGCGCACCACAATCGCGACCGTGATGCCAAGAAGTGCGCAAGGAGACAGTATGTTTCTTTGGAACTGCGCACCGTCCGTTGCCGTATGTCAGCAGGCTGCTTTGCTGGCTAACTTTGCAACCACACCTTTTGACTTTGTCGCACGCCAGAAAGTGGGCGGGGTGAACTTCAGCTTCTACTTCATGAAGCAGCTTCCCGTCCTACCCCCAGACCGCTACACCCCCTCCGACCTCGCCTACATCGTCCCGCGCGTGCTGGAACTCACCCACACCGCCCACGACATGCAAGCCTGGGCCGACGACCTGTTGGCCGCCCTGCCCAGCGCCGACCCGCGCCCGCCCGAGCAGCACGGCACGCCGCTGCCACCCTTCCCCTGGAACCCCGAACGCCGCGCCCAACTGCGCGCCGAACTCGACGCCCACTACGCCCGCCTCTACGGCCTCACCCGCGACGAACTGCGCTACATCCTCGACCCCGCCGCCGTCATGGGCGACGACTACCCAACCGAAACCTTCCGTGGCTTGAAGAAAAACGAGATTCGCGACTACGGCGAGTACCGCACCCAGCGCCTGGTGCTGGCGGCGTGGGATAAACTTCATCAACAATCGCCGCTGCAGTGAGCTCAAGGATTTCCCTCCCATGATTACCCAATTGCATCTTAAAAACTTCAAGTCGTGGCGTGATAGCAAGCCGGTTGGGCTGTCACCTGTCACCATGCTGTTGGGCACCAACTCCTCGGGCAAATCCAGCTTGCTGCAAAGCTTGCTGTTGCTCAAACAAACCATTGCTTCACCCGACAGAACAGTGCACCTCAACTTGGGGGGCGACGAAGCCAACGATTTTTTTAACTTTGGCGACTTTCACAACGTCCTCACCGCCCATGTAGAGGGTGTCCGCCAATTTGAGATTGCTTTCGACTTCACCCGGCCCGAGGGCGAAAAATTGCGTCAAGGCAAATTTGCATGCACTTATGGTCAAACCTCCAGCGGTGCCGTGGCCATTCAATCCCTCACCTTGGAAACGGTCGCCAAACGCTTTCGTGCCGTTCGGCGCGAGCGGGGTACCTATTCGGTGATGGTTGACGACGAAACCCAACCACGTGGCAAGGGAAGGCACATGGCACCCGAGCGCTCAATTGCCTTGCCCGCAGACGCGGTGGCCGTGCTGGGTTTGGACGGTCAACACCTACAAGATTTGAGTTTATCCATACGCCGAGAGTTGGAGTCGATTGCTTATTTGGGCCCATTGCGCCGCAAGCCCGAGCGCGACTACGTTTGGAACAAGACCAAGCCTGGCGAAATAGGTACCGATGGTTTTAAGGTCATGGAAGCTTTATTGGCCAGCACCTTGCTTAGGTCTGATGAGCAGGGTGATGTGTTGCACGGTGTGTCCCATTGGCTGAAGGAAATGCGCATCGCCGACAAGGTGGAAGTGCGGCAAGTGGGGCGCTCCAGCCGTTACGAGTTGGTGATACACAAATACGGGGTGGAAGCCAATTTGCGGGATGTGGGCATTGGTGTGTCACAGGTGCTGCCCGTATTGACTTTGGCCTATTTCAGTCCGCCAGGTAGCACCGTGTTGCTGGAGGAGCCAGAAATCCACCTGCACCCCTTGGCGCAGTCGGTGTTGGCCGAGATGTTTGTGCAAGTGAGCAAGAAACGAAACATACAGTTTGTGGTGGAAACGCACTCCGAGCACTTGTTCCGCCGTCTGCAAACCTTAATTGCTCGGGAGGCAACCGACAACCAGCACTGCCAGATGTTGTTCGTCGAGCGCAACGGCGCTGATGCCGTGCTGCGTAAGCTGGATGTGGATGGCTACGGTCGCGTCAAGAACTGGCCGGACGGCTTTTTTGGCGACGCCTTGGGTGAAACGAGGGAGCAGGCTCGCCTGATGTTTGACCGCCAAAAGAGGGCGCAAGCATGAGGGCCAGGTATGTGGTGGATACGAATGTGTTGATTGCGGCCAGTGCGGCAGACCCTGTAAACCCGAAGGACATTGACGCCACCCCGCAAGACCCCAGACTGCGTGAACAGGTGTGGTGTTGGTTGGATACATTTCAGCGCAGCGACGCGCGGTTGGTGTTGGATACGGAAGGCAAGATTTTTGGTGAATATTGCAACAAGCTGGGGTTCAACGATTTTGGCGTGCAGGTCGTGATCCACAAGTGGAGCACCGTCGCGTACGATGAAGTTTTTGTTGAATACGACGCAAACGGCTACGGCGTGCTACCGGCCACCCTCAACTCGGTGGTACACGATGCAGCGGATAAAAAAATGGTGGCAGCCGCATTGGCTGCGCACGCAGCGTTCGGTGAGGGCTGCGTGGCCTTTGCTGGCGATACCGACTGGCATGATTGGGAAGCGGCTTTGCAAGCGCACCATGTGCTGCTCGAGCCCATCATCGAAGCGTGGTCGCGTCAAAAGCACGAAGCGAAGCGGCAGCGTTGAATAGGCAAGTTCTTCATGTCTGATTTTTTTCGTTTTCCCCATACCCCACACTTGGCATGGCTAGGGCAGCAGCCGCCGCGCGATGACAAAGTGTTGTCGCCGGCAGAAGCGGCAGATGTGTTGAGTGGCCCAGTCGTGGTGGAGGAAAAACTGGATGGTGCCAACTTGGGGTTTTCTTTGGGGTCGGATGGTGTGGTGCGTGCGCAAAACCGGGGCCATTACCTAGTCGAACCGCTGAGTGGGCAGTTTGCAAAATTGGGGCATTGGCTTGCCCTACATGAGGACCGCCTATTTGATGGCTTGGGACCAGACCTGATGGCTTTTGGTGAGTGGTGCGCGGCCAAGCACTCCTTGGAATACGACCGATTGCCAGATTGGTGGTTGTTGTTTGACATCTACGACCGAAAAATGGGGCGGTTTTGGTGTGCCAACCGTCGCAATGCTTGGGCACAGCAGCATGGGTTTTTGTGTGTGCCACGGTTGATGGCAGGCAGGGTTAGCCTGCAGGCACTGTGCCAGATGGTGCTACAAAAAACCAGCGCGTTCAGAGACGGAGCACTGGAGGGCGTGGTGGTGCGGGTTGACGACCAAGGCTGGTGTGCAACCCGTGCCAAGTTGGTGCGACCTGATTTCACCCAAGCGATTGGCGCTCACTGGCGCAGCCGACTGTTGGAGTGGAACACTTTGTTATCGAATCCGTGACGCCACTTGAACGCATCCGCATCGAGAAGGCCGCAGCCGACTGCGGCTTTGAGCGTGAGGCCGTGTTGAACGAACATGGGCAACTGGAGCTTCGCTCCGCCACCTTCCCCGAAATTGTCTGGGTGCGTGCAGCGACGCCCTTGGGGTATCAGCTAACGGCATCGCTTCCCACTTTGCTGACCACGGGTTCTGGCGATGGAGAGCTGCGGGTTGAAGGCATCGAGCCGCTCTACCAAGCGCTCCAGCAAGCGGCCGCCACCGCCCGAACCTTGCCAAACCGGGTGGCTGACCAGTTCCGGGCCAAAACGCAGACCCTGCCCAAAACGACCGAAGCCGAGCGCATGGTGGTGCAGCGTGTCGGCCAAGACCTTTTCCGCACCGCTTTGCTCGATTACTGGCTGGGCCGATGCTGCGTCACCGGGCTGGCTGTGCCGTCGCTGTTGAGGGCTTCCCACATCAAGCCCTGGGCCAAGTGCGCGTCTGACAACGAAAGGCTGGACGTGTTCAATGGCTTGTTGCTGGCACCGCACCTAGACGCCCTCTTTGACGGTGGGTGGATTTCATTCTCTGACCAGGGTGGCATGCTGGTTTCCAAGCACTTGAGCGCGGCTGCGCGTGCCCAGCTCGGCATCGACCCAGCTTGGTCGATTCATGGTCTGAAAACGGCTCATATGGGCTACTTGGCACACCACCGTGAGCACGGGTTCCGGCATGGTTGATTCAAAGGCTGCTTGAGGCATCTAGTCCGCCATTGCCGATCCACTCTGTGGATGCTGCGCTTTGCGGTGCAAAGCATGGCGTCACAAGGTCTGTTTCCTTGGACTTGGGTGCAACCCGGCGCGTCATTGGAGGCGTTCAGATTTACAAAACGCCTTACATTTTTTTCGGGCAACAAAAAAGGCCAGTTCGAAAACTTGCCTATCTTGTTGATTTGTTTGGCTCCCCGACCTGGGCTCGAACCAGGGACCTACGGATTAACAGTCCCACTCAAGAATCATTTCGATTCATTGATTTTTCTTGATACAATCAATCTAAATCAACGTCATAGGAGCGCCGAAGGGCCTTGCGGCATTGATTCATCTTTCGCAATATTGCTGAATTTTGGCTACATGGTGGCTACATGGCGTGTACCGGCCGCTACATGGTGGCTACATGGAAAACCGTGTAGCCGCCGCACCTGCAAGGAGTTTGACCGTGCCAAGACCCAAGAAAACCGACGTGCCCGACCTTGCCGAGCGCATCCATTTCACCGCCGGGGTTATCGAGCGCCTGGCCTGCCCGCCGGGTAAGCAGCAGGCATTCATGCGCGACACCGAAGCCCCAGCGCTGCGCGTGCGCTGCACCGCTGCCGGTGCCAAGGCTTACGTGTTCGAGGCCAAGCTGGAGGGAAAGACCATCCGCCGCACCATTGGCGACGTGCGCAGCCACAGCATCGAGCAGGCCCGCAATGCGGCCCGCCGTCTGTCGGTGCTGATCGACCAAGGCATCGACCCGCGAGAGCAAGACCGCGAGCGCCGAGAGCAAAAGGCCGTCGCCCAGGCCGCCGCCGCCGTGCAGGCCGTCACCGTGGGCGAGGCATGGGCCGACTACTGCGCCGAGCGTGCGCCGCATTGGGGCGAGCGCCACCGCGCCGACCACCAGCTACTGAGCAAGGCCGGTGGCGAACCCGTCAAGCGCGGCATCAAGCCCAGCCGCCCAGGTGTCAAACCCGTAACCGTATCTGGGCCGCTCTACCCGCTGCTGGCGCTGAAGCTGTCCGACCTCACGCCCGAGCGCGTGACCGCATGGGCCGCCAAGGAGGCCAAGACCCGCCCAACCCGCGCCCGGCTGGCGTGGCGCTGCCTGAAGGTGTTTCTCAACTGGTGCGCCGCCAGCCCGGCCTATCAAGCCGCCACAGGCAACACCAACCCGGCGGCGAACCGCAAGGCCCGCGATGCGCTGGGCCGCCCCAACGTCAAGGCCGACGTGCTGCTGCGCGAGCAACTGCCTGCCTGGTTTGCCGCCGTGCGCCAGATCGGCAACGCCACCGTGAGCGCCTACCTGCAAACCCTGCTGCTGACCGGTGCGCGACCCGGCGAAGTCATCACCCTGCGCTGGGCCGACCTGAACCTGCAGTGGCGCAGCCTGGCCATTCGCGACAAGGTAGAAGGCGAGCGCGTGATACCGCTGACGCCCTACGTGCTGCACCTGCTGGCCGCTCTGCCGCGCCGCAGCGAATGGGTGTTCGCCAGCGCCAGCAACGCCAACCCGATCACGTCACCCAACCACCCGCATGGCCAAGCCTGCAAAGTGGCCGCCATCGAGGGCCTGACGCTGCACGGCCTGCGCCGCTCATTTGGCAGTCTGAGCGAATGGCAGGAAATACCCGCTGGCATCGTGGCGCAAATCATGGGCCACAAACCCAGCGCCACCGCCGAGAAGCATTACCGCGTGCGCCCGCTCGACCTGCTGCGCCTGCACCATGAGCGCATCGAGGCGTGGATACTGGAGCAGGCCGGGGTGCGCTTCGATGCTGCTGCAGCGCCCGGCGGGTTGCGCGTGGTGGCCTAGGCGGCTGCCCAAGCGAGGCCGGATTGACTTGTAAAGCACGGATGTTCACGCTATGATTCTCGCTATGCGCTGGACTATCACTGAAGGAGCCACCAACATGGACATGAACGACCCGGCAACACCCGGCGAACTGCTGGCAGGCTGGCTGAGCGACCTAGGCGTGAGCGTGACCGACTTTGCTGCCCATGTGGGCATTAGCCGCATCATGCTTTCGCGGCTGTTGCACGGGCACGCCGGTTTCAGTGCCGACATGGATTTGCGCCTAGCCGAGGCGCTGGGCACCACACCCGGTTTCTGGCTGGCCCTGCAAGCGCAGCGCGATATGTGGGCCGCCGCCGAGCGCGCCAAGCAGCGCAAGCGCATCGAGCGCATGGTGCAGGAGGCCGTGACCGCATGAAGCTGCTCCAAACCCTCAAGGCCGAACTGCTGGCAGACCCGTCGGTGCGCACCGTGCAGCGCTACGCCAGCGCAACCGGCACCCGCGCCGTGCTGCGCCTGGTGCAACCGTAGCCGAGGAGCTGCGCGACAGTTTTGCCCCAGCTAGGCCGACGGGCTGAAAAAGGTGGGTTCCTCCCCTACCGCCCCTGCTGGTGGCATCCGTTCAATGGGGGCCAAAGGGGAATTTATGAGTGCAAATTTGGCTTGGTTCGAGGCAATGGCTATTGTGGGCCGCGTGTTTACTGCTGGCGAACAAAAGGCAGGCTGGCCGCCAGCGCTGAAACCGGCCCAAATAGGGCGATTGCAAAGACCCTGCGCCAGCACGGACGAGACAGGCTGGCGATTTGCTGTGGCATTAGTCAATGCCATAGACGCAGCCTGCACTGCTGGGGAAATTGAGCACAGCACGGCTACGGAGCATATCCGCAAAGAGTTGCTCAGAACGTGGCTTATGGGTGAGCCAGCCCCACCGCGAACCTACCGGCTTATACCCTATGAAGTCAAGCTCATAACCGCCCAAGCCTTTGCCAATTGGCTGGCCGCGCAGCAAATCGAGCCTAGCCAGCATATTCGGGCTTGGTTCGCTGCCAACGGCATAAGCGTGCCCGAGGTGCCGGTGGCCGCGCCGGTGCAAGGCATGGCTGCCACCCAAGGGGAGGCCGAGACTGCCGCTCTGGCGAAGGTGGCTGCGCCGGTGCAGCTTGCCATTGTGCCGCCTGCTGAAACCGCAGCCGAGCGCCGAGATAGGCGCTTTCAAGCCTGTTTGGCTGCCGGGCTAAGGTTTCCAGACACCTACACGAACCGGCTGCCAGATGGTGTAGGGCGAGTGGCAGATAAAGAAGGTGTATCGAGGCAGGCTTTCTCAAAAGACGTGCGCGAAGGCTGGCAGCGCTCGATTGAGGCACGTCAAGCCGCCGACGAGCTTAAGCAAGCCTGACCTGTCCAAAGCCTGCACCATTTAGCCCGCCCAGCGCGGGTTTTTTGCTTTCATGGCAGCGCAAAATCAAATGCAACCAAAATGCAACCGGATGCAACCAAAATGCAACTGGTTGCACCCTTGATTGCATCAATAGATAGGCGTTCTAATTGCTGCACCGACATTCGGCAGCAACGAGGAATCCTAACATGCAACACCTTCAATTGGTTTCAAAGCCAACACCCAAAGCCCCAGTATTTCAAGCGCTGGAGCACGAGACCCGGCCCACCGTCACCACCGAGGCCGCCGCCTACTACCTGAACCGCAAGCCGCAAACCTTGCTGAAATGGGCCTGCTTTGATGGGAGTGGCCCTATTCGACCGCTGCGCGTAGGAGGCCGATTGGCCTGGCCGACCGCCGAACTCAAGCGCCTGCTGGGCTTGGCATAAGGGGCCGCCATGCTGCACAAAGAAAAACCCGCCGGGGCTGCCACACCACCGACGGGTTCCACACAAAACACACCGCCCATTGTACCGGCCCGGCCCGGTATTGCAAGCCATGCAAGGGTTTATGGTGCCCGCACCATAAAACGCGAGCGACGCACCCGCGACCGTATCGATGCGCTTGACCAGCAGATCATTGGCGTGCTGGAGGAAGACCATCCGCAGTCCGTGCGCCACGTTTTCTACCGCATGACCAATCCGCGCCTGGCAGAGCCTGTAGAAAAATCAGACCGAGGCTATCGGCACGTGCAACAACGCTGCGTAGAGCTGCGCCGCAACGGCCGCATTCCGTATGGGTGGATTAGCGACGCTACCCGCCGTGGCTATTTCACCAACACCTTCAACGGCAAAGCCGACTTCATCCGCCGCATGGCTGGCTTGTACCGTGCCGACCTGTGGCGCTATGCTGAACGACACGTTGAGGTATGGGTGGAAAGCCGAAGCCTGGCCGGTGTAATCCATAAAGACTGCGAAGATTTGGCCGTGAGCCTGTACCCGGCTGGTGGCTTTTCATCCATCACGCTGGCCTACGAAGCCGCCATCAACATCAATGAAGGCACCGATAAGCCTGTGACAATCATCTACATCGGCGATTACGACCCGGCCGGGGTGCTGATTGATGTTGCCATAGAGCGCGAGCTGCGAAAGCACATCAACCCCGAAGTTGAGCTTGAATTCCTGCGGCTTGGAATCACCGCCGAGCAAATAGAGCAGTACGACCTGCCAACCAAGCCGCGCAAAGCCAACGACAAGCGAGCACTGCATATCGAGCACACCGTGGAAGCCGAGGCCATGCCTGCGCACGTGCTGCGTTCGCTGCTGCGCAGTCTCATTGAATCCTACCTGCCAGAGGATGCCTTGCGCGTGGCGCAAGTGGCCGAAAAAAGCGAGCGCGACGGGCTATTGATGTTCGCATCGATGCTTGGGAAAGGCAATCATGGCATTTGACCGCGACCGCCTGCCAGACCCGGCCAGCTACTACGAGGCGCAAGGGTTGCACCTAAAAGGCCCGGCCCGCGCCAAATGGAAAACCACCGCCTGCCAGTTTCATGGCGGATCGGATTCCATGCGCATCAACACCGAAACCGGCGGGTTCTGTTGCATGGCCTGCGATGCCAAAGGCGGCGACGTGCTGGCCTACCACATCCAAGCAACCGGCAAAGACTTCGCCAGCGCCGCCCGCGAGCTTGGCGCATGGATTGACGACGGCAAACTGCAGCGACCACAAAGACCCACCAGCCTGCCGCCCAGGGCAGCGCTGGAGGTGCTGAACATGGAGGCGCTGATCGTGGCAATTGAAGCCTGCCGGGTGGCAAAGGGCCACATTCCCGACGAAGCCGACAAGGCGCGCCTGCTGGTGTGCGCCAACCGCATCAACCGCATTGCAAGGGAGTTTCAAGCATGAGCCATGACGACTACACGCTCAATGCCGCCGCATACGGCGCTGCACTTGATGCCAAACATGCAGACTGGCAGGCCAATGGCGGCGACTGGCAGTTTGACCATACCAGCGCCAGCGCACCCAATGGCCGCCTGCTCGACCAGCAGACCGGCCCGCTGCTCCCCGCCCAGCCCGACGCTGACGAGCCAACGGGCAGCCAGTGGGCCGAGCCTGTTCCCCTGCCCGACATCAACGCGCTGGCGCAGCAGATCGTGCTGGCCGCCGAAGCTGGCGACGTGGGCGCACCGTTTGAACCGGCTGCGCTGGCGACGCTGCGCACCCTGCGCGAGCAAGACGGCGCGCAATGGGTGCGCCTGCGCGCAAAACTCAAGCAAGCTGGGGTAGGCATCACCGAACTGGACAAGCAACTGCAACGCGGCGACGGCGCGCCGACCGCTGATGACGAAACCATTGCGGACAAGCTGATCGCCCTGGCGCGCAGCCAGTGCGAGTTTGTGCATGACGCGCAGCGCGAACCCTATGCGGTGTTCGAGGCGGCCGGAGCCCGACAGGTGCATGGCGTGCAGTCAAGCGGTTACAGCGACTACCTGAGCCACACCTACTACACCCAGCATGACCGCGCCCCATCAGATCAATCGCTGCGGGTGGCGCTGTCAACGCTGCGAGGGCAGGCAGTGTTTCAAGGCGAGACCCGCGAAGTGTTCACCCGCACCGCCAAGACCGAGGCAGGCTATTGGTTGGATTTGTGCAACGACGCCTGGGAGTGTGTGCTGATCACGCCTACGGGCTGGGCCGTGGTATCTGGCCCGGCCGCCCCGCTGTTCACCCGCAGCCCGTCCATGCGGCCGCTGCCGCTGCCCAAGAGTGGCGGTTCACTCAACATGCTTTGGCCGCTCGTCAACATCCCCGAGGCCGAGCGCCTAATGGTGCTGGCTTGGATGCTGGAGTGCCTGCGCCCCAACGCCCCGTATCCGGTGCTGGAAATAATCGGCGAGCAAGGCAGCGCCAAAAGCTGGACGCAAAGTGTCCTGCGCAGCCTGATCGACCCAAATCAGGCCAACCTGCGCGCCGCGCCAAAGAAAGTAGAGGAATTGTGGATTGCTGCGCACAACTCGCACATGGTGAGCCTAGAAAACCTGAGCCAGCTATCCCCGCAGTATCAGGATGCGCTTTGCGTGCTGGCGACCGGTGGCGGCTATGCGGCGCGCACGCTCTACACCAACGCCGAAGAAACCATCATCGAGTTGCGCAAGCCCATCGTGCTAAACGGCATCAGCGTGATTGTCACGGCGCAAGACCTGCTCGACCGCTGCCTGCACATTGACCTGCCAACGATCCAACACCGCGAGCTTGCCGGTGACCTGCAGGCGCGGTTTGAGGCGCAGCAGCCCGCGCTGCTGGGTGCCTTGCTCGATCTGTTCGTCAAGGTGCTGGCACTGCTGCCCAGCGTGACGATTGAGCCCGAGCAGCGGCCGCGCATGGCCGACTTTGCCATGCTGGGCGAGGCGGTGTACCGGGTTCATGGCCACCCGCCCGGTGCCTTCCTGGCCCGCTACAACGACAAGCGCCAAGACGGCGTGCTGCGCACCATCGACGCATCACCCGAAGGCTTGGCGCTGACCGCCTACCTGAAGGACACACCGCATGGATTCAACGGCACGCTGTCCGATCTACTCAAGCGCCTAGACCGATACCGGCCGCAAGGCGAGCTTTGGCCGCGATCCCCGAAGGGGCTGGGCGACGCGCTGCGACGGCTGGCACCCGCGCTGCGGCTGATTGGCTGGGAGTGCAAGAGCCAACCCAAAATCGGCGGCGTGATCCAGTGGCACATTTTTTCCAAGCCCCGGCCAGCAAAACCACGTCCTGCAAGTCCTGCAAGTCCTGCCCTGGAAGTCGCAACGGCACCAAGGCCAGCAGGATCGAGCGCAGCAGCAGGACATGCAGGACATGCAGGACATGGGTTGAGCAGCGCAGCCCCAAAAAAAGGTATGCCATGCTCAAGCGACGGCTGGCAGTCCGACGACATCGAGGTGGAAATATGAGCCCGGCGAGCATCATCTGCCAAGCCCAAGCCGACGGGGTAAGGCTGGCGCTGACCGCTGCTGGCAGCATCAAGGCCAGCGGCGACGGGGCTGCAATCGAGCGCTGGCTGGCCGTGCTGAGCGTCAACAAGGCCGCGCTGGTGGCGCTGCTGCGCCAGCAAGCCGAGCCTGCACCGCCTGCCCAGCCAACCCGCGCCATCGAGGACACCGCCACCGCCAGCGCCTGGTGGCTGCTGCACTACCCCGACCGCGAACCGGTGCAACTGGTGAGCCACCCGCCTGCAACCCTGGCGCAGATGCTCCAGCAACACCCCGAGGCGCTGGCCGCCGAACCGATGAGCGAGCCGAGCCCGGCACCGCACCTAACCGCCGAAGCCGACCGCAGTTGCTGGCCGCACAGCAGCGCCATGAACTCGGTGGAAATCGGCACCTTCATGGCGCGGCTGGAGCGCTTCACCGACAAGGGCATGGCCTACGACCAAGCCGAAACGCTGGCCGATAAGCTGGTGCTGCGCGACCGCGAAGGCGACGACCGGCGGCTGTGCCTGGAGTGTCGGCACCTGCAAGGCGCTGGCCGCTGGCGCTGTGGCAACTGGCATCAAGCCGGTGTGGCCCGCGAAGGGCTGGCCCGCGATCTGGTGCTGATGCTGCAGCGCTGCGACGGCTACCACCCGGCAATGCAGGCCCAAGCCCTGCAGCAGCCCCTGCAGCCCCTGCAGCAACCCCAGCAACCCCAACCCTTGGAGCTCCCACATGATTGACGCAATCGTCGCTGGCCGCCTGCACGGCAAGCCCAGCCAGAAAACCGCCAAGACTGGCAAACCCTTCGCCACCGCCAAGCTGCGCGTACCGGCTGGCGACGAGGCCGCATTCATCAACGTAGTGGCCTTCGACGCCAAAGCCTGCGCTGGCCTGCTGGCGCTCGATGACGGCGACGCAGTGGCGCTATCCGGCCCGCTGACGGTCAAGGCATGGCTGGGCAAAGACGGCACGCCCAAGCCCAGCATTGACATGGTGGCCCATGCCCTGCTGACCGCCTACCACGTCACCCGCAAGCGCAAGGCCCAAGCCGACGCCCAGCAGGCCCAGCAGCCCCAGCGTGAGCCGCTGGACGCCTACACCGAGCGCGACGGGCTGGGCGACTGGTGAGCGCTGGCAGCGAGGCCGGGGCGAGGTGGGCGAGGCCGGGGTCCCTGCCGGTCGGCGGCGCACGTAGGGGGGGAAAGAGGCGCACACGTCGCAAGTTTCTTGGTTTTCAGAACTTGATTCCATCAAGCGCTCAATAAGCCAACGGCTACGTGCTCTAGACGAGGGCAGTCACCCAACCCCGACCCGCTGCTGCGCCTGCTGCACCCGCTGCACCTGCCCGGCGGTGGCCAGTCAACGGAAAGAAGCATTGCAGCGTATGGAAAGCAGCATTCCTGCAAGCCAAGCCGCCAAAAGCTGGCACGCGTTTTGCTTTGCGCTTTGATTCATGCTCATAAATCAAAGGCTTGGGATTGCATGGCGAATGACTGGCTGGCTGGCGGTTTACCGGCAAGTGAACTGGCTGCAAAGCAGGTTACCTGTGCAACCCCGAGCCGACCGGCCACCGCCGGTGCCGATGCACCTACCCGCCGAGCGCTGCACCCATGCGCCGCCGTGCTACCCGCTGGCAGGCCAAGGCCGCCGGTGTCCGAGCGCCAGCGTGCGATGGTGGCGGGGAGCTGGCGAATTTGGAGAACGGCAAGCGCGCCGATTTGAAGATGTCCAAATCTGGACACCTTGTGCCAGTCACCCTAGCCGAACCCGCTGCGCCGAAGCCTGCGCCGCCGCCGTGCCCGGCACCGCCGTGCCAATCTGCACCGTGCCACCGCCGTACCCCAGCAAGGCACCCAGCAGAGCACATCGGCCACGGCTGGCACCTTGGACACACCGCAAGCGCTGCGAGGCTTGCAGGCCGCTGTTACAAATTGTTTCAACTTTCTGCACGAAAACCGGCACGGCATGAGCTCTGCGCCTGGGTTACGGGCTGGCAGCGCGACCGCCGTCGGAACAAAACCCGGTACATCTGGCTACATGGTGGCTACATGGCGAAAAAGCAACAAAAAAGGCCAGTCCGAAAACTGGCCTAACTTGTTGATTTATTTGGCTCCCCGACCTGGGCTCGAACCAGGGACCTACGGATTAACAGTCCGGCGCTCTACCGACTGAGCTATCGGGGAAAGACCCGCATTGTAGCACGATTTTTATAGCCCGCGCAGCACCTCCAGCGCGTCTTCGATGCGCTCGATGGGGTGCAGCGTCATGCCGGCGAGCGCCTTGTGCAGCGCCGCATCCGATTTTTTTGGCATGTTCGCCTGTGGCAGCAGCGCGGCCTTAAAGCCCAGTTTGGCGGCCTCGCGCAGCCGCTCTTGGCCCCTCGGGGCCGGGCGCACTTCGCCCGCCAGCCCCACTTCGCCAAAGGCCAGAAAGCCCTCGGGCAGGGCGCGGTTGCGCAAGGAGGAGGCAATCGCCAGCAGCACCGCCAGATCGGCCGCCGGCTCGCTGATGCGCACCCCGCCCACGGCGTTGACGAACACGTCTTGGTCCATGCACGAGACCCCGGCGTGGCGGTGCAGCACCGCCAGCAGCATGGCCAGGCGCTCGCGCTCCAGCCCCACGCTCAGGCGCCGCGGGCTGGGGCCGCCGCTGTCCACCAGCGCCTGAATCTCGACCAGCAGCGGGCGCGTGCCCTCTAGTGTGACCAGCACGCAACTGCCGGGCACCGGCTGGCTGTGCTGGCTC
>BBPD01000005.1_pt8 | contig 40620 bp, 35 predicted proteins | sample 1344911 | NCBI WGS metagenome assembly BBPD01 (sample SAMD00019088, study PRJDB2971) | groundwater metagenome | biome: freshwater biome; feature: mineral spring; material: ground water | place: USA: CA, Sonoma | collected 2011-09 | depth surface m
TTCCAGTTCAACGTAGGAACCCAATTCTGATGACCAGCTTCCTCAAGTCCGCAGCTGCGGCCCTTCTCCTTGCAACGGCTGCCGCCCCCGCGCTTGCCCAGCCGCTCAGCCCGCCGGTCATCGTGGTCGTCGACATGGACCGCGTCGTCAACGAAAGCGCCGCAGGCAAGGCCGCGGGCACCGCGCTCCAGGCCAAGGCGCAGACACTGCAGACCCGCCGCACCACACTTGCCGGCCAGCTGCAATCCGAAGCCCAGGCGATCCAGCAGGGCCAGCAGAACAAGACTCTCGCCGGCCCCGCCCTCGAACAGCGCGTCAAGGCATTCCAGGACAAGGAAAGCAACGCCAACCAGGAACTGGCCCGCGGGCAGGACGATATCGCCCGCTCGCGGCAGTATGTGATCCAGCAGATCACCACCGCGGCTGATCCCATCATCACCCAGGTGATGCGCGAACGCGGGGCGTCGCTTGCGCTCCAGAAGGGCGCAACGCTCCAGCACACCGCCTCGCTCGAAGTGACGACCGATGTCATCAGCCGGCTGAACACGAACCTGCCGAGCGTGTCGGTCAATCCGCCGGCGACCCCGGCGCCGGCTGCCCCCCCGCGCCAGTAAGCTCTGGCCTCGGGGCCCCGCCCATGGATATCACCGCCGTCCTCACAGCGCTGCCGCACCGCTTCCCCATGCTCCTCGTCGATCGTGTCGACGACCTGGTGGCGGGCGAGCACATTGCCGCGATCAAGGCCGTGACCTTCAACGAGCCCTTCTTCCAGGGGCATTTTCCCGGCCGGCCGATCATGCCGGGCGTTCTGATCGTGGAGGCGCTGGCGCAGGCCGCCGGCGTCCTCGCGATCGAAACGATGGGCCTGAGGGACAGCGGGAAACTGGTCTACTTCATAGCCATCGAAGAGGCGAAGTTCCGCAAGCCCGTGGAGCCGGGCTGCCTGCTCAGGCTGGAGGTGCGCTTCCTCCAGCGCCGCGCAACCGTCTGCAAGTTCGAAGGGCGCGCAACCGTCGAAGGCCAGCTTGCAGCCGAAGCGCGCTTCACCGCCATGATCGCCGACGCCCCGGCCTGATCGCGCCCCGGCCCAGGCATTCCCGGCAGATTTACGCCCGGCCCAGGCATCCCCGGCCCAGGCGTCCCCTTCTCAATCCGTCCGCCTGCGCCGCCTGTTCCCCCGCCGAAGAAGCACCAGCAGCGTCGTTGCCATCCCCATTGCCAGAAGGCCGCTCGGCGCTGCTGCCAGCGCCACGATTGTCTCGAAACCATCCATCACGAATCGGCCCCTGCCGTTGTTGCGGTGCAGCACATACCGCAGCTTCATGACGGTTGCTTGGAGGAATCCGACAGCGATTGCAGCGGACCCGACCAATCAGGGCAGATCCGTCGGTGAATTGATGTTGCCGAGGCCGGGAACGGTGCAAAGCGCAGCGCCCGACACGTCGATCCAGCGCAGCGCCTGCGCGTGTCGAAGGGCCGCACACAGCCCGCCCATCGGCCCAAGCCCCGGCGCCCAGCCGCCACCGGCTCAGGCCGTCTCGTCGAACAATTCCCGCCCGATCAGGTAGCGCCTGATCTCGCTCGTCCCCGCGCCGATCTCGTACAGCTTCGCGTCGCGCAGCAGCCGGCCGGTCGCATAATCGTTGATATAGCCGTTCCCGCCAAGCGCCTGGATCGCCTCCAGCGCCATCCAGGTCGCCTTTTCCGCCGAATACAGGATCGCGCCTGCGGCATCCTTGCGCGCGGTTTCCCCGCGGTCGCAGGCTTGCGCCACCGCATAGACATAGGCGCGCGACGTGCTCAGCCCCACATACATGTCGGCAAGCTTGCCCTGCATCAGCTGGAACTGCCCGATCGGCTGCCCGAACTGCTGCCGGTCGTGCACATAGGGCACCACGATGTCCAGGCACGCCTGCATGATCCCCAGCGGCCCGCCGCACAGCACTACGCGTTCATAATCGAGGCCGCTCATCAGCACCTCGACCCCGCGCCCCTCCTCGCCCAGCACATTCTCGAACGGAACCTCGCAGTCCTCGAAGATCAACTCGCAGGTGTCGCTCCCGCGCATCCCCAGCTTGTCCAGCTTCTGCGCGGTGGAAAAGCCCGTCATGCCCTTCTCGATCAGAAAGGCAGTGATCCCGCGCGGGCCCGCATCGGGGTCCGTCTTGCCATAGACCACCAGCGTTTCGGCGTGTGGCCCGTTGGTGATCCAGAACTTGTTGCCGTTCAGCACATAGCGGTCGTTCCGCTTTTCCGCCCGCATCCGCATCGATACCACATCCGAACCCGATCCCGGCTCCGACATGGCGAGGCTGCCCACATGCTCGCCCGAGATCAGCTTCGGCAGATAGCGTGCCTTCTGTTCGGCCGTGCCATGCCGCGCGATCTGGTTGATGCACAGGTTCGAATGCGCCCCATAGGAAAGCCCCACCGACCCGCTCGCGCGGGAAATCTCCTCGATGGCGATGGTGTGCGCCAGATAGCCCATCCCCGCCCCGCCGTCGGCTTCGGCCACGGTGATCCCGTGCAGCCCCAGTTCGCCCAGCTTCGGCCACAGGTCGCGCGGGAACATGTTCGTGCCGTCGATCTCGGCCGCACGCGGCGCGATCTCGGCTGCCGCAAAGGCCCGCACGCTGTCGCGCAGCATCTCGATCTCGGAGCCGTGGTCGAAACGAAGTTGCGTCAGCATGGTCCCTCGAAACCAGTGCGGGCGGCCGCCCGCCGGCCGTTCGTTCCGCCCGTCTAGCCCTGCGCGACCCAGAGCGCACCCCTCTTTCGGCGTCGCAGCCCAAGAACAAGCAGCGCAAGTCCGCCTGCGACCGTGATCGTGCCCAGCCCCGCCGCCCCGATCAGCAGCGGATGGTTGAAGTCCTCCCGCTCCCGCCAGTCCATGATGTGCAGCCCCCACATCAGATCGAACAGCCGCCAGCGATCGGTCCTCACAGCCGCGATGTCGCCCGTCAGCGAATGGACATAGAATACACTGCCCTCGGGATCGTCGAAGCGGACGGCAAAGGCGGGGGCATCGCGGCGGAACTCGCGCACCGCCAGCCCGTCGGGCACAGGCCGCACCTCCGCCACGCGCCCCGGCCCGGCATATCGGGCCACGGCGATGCGCGCCGCGAACGCGGCGTCGATCCGGACGGGCGCGCCCGTCTGCGCATCGAACAGCGCAAGCGGTTCGCCGTCGTCGCTCACCCGATAGACCGGCCGGTCCAGCAGGCGGGTCAGCACAAGCTCGTTCGCCTGCCCGGCCTGCGCAAGCACGATCTCGGGCGGCAGAAAGCGCGTGCCTGCAAGCGGGCCCGACAGCGCCTCCCGCTTCAGGTGCGTGCCGCGCACCTCGTCGATCGGCATTGCCGACATCAGCAACCCGGACAGCATCCACAAGAACAACTGAACCCCGACGATCCAGCCGAGCCAGATGTGGGTGCGGAACAAAAGGCGCTTCATCTGCCGGCGACCGTCCTCAGCCATCAGTCCGCGCCAGCGTCACCAGCAACGTGCCTTCCGTCACCTGCGCGCCGGCTGCAACCGACACGGCGTCGACCGTCGCGTCGAACGGCGCCGTCAGCCGGTGTTCCATCTTCATCGCCTCCAGCACGGCCAGCCGGTCGCCCGCCTTCACTGCATCGCCGGCCTTCACGAACAGTCCCAGCACCTTGCCCGGCATCGGCGCGGTGATCTGCCCGTCGCCGGGCCGGCTTGCGCTCTGCCCGGCCCAGGTTGGGTTTTCCGCCAGGAACCGCCAGCTCCGGCCCCGCCTGCGCGCTTCCAGCGCATCGCCGGCCTTCACCAGCACGACATCGCGCCCCGGCTGGACCGGGCCATGCTCGCCCAGGCGCACCCCCTCGGCCGAAACCGCGAACCGGTGCTCGGTGCCGTCCGCTTCCCACAGGGCGCCCAGCGTCCGGGCGGGCAGGTTCAGCCGGAATGACTTGGCGAACAGGCCGTCCCCCTCCCGCGCTGCCCGATGGGCAGCCGCTGCCGCCACCACGTCGGCATCCGGCGGCCCGGGCTCGAACAGGCTTGCCTCGTGCCGGGCGATGAAGCCGGTGTCCACCTCGCCGCCCACAAAGGCCGGGTGCGCCGCCAGCCGGGCCAGGAACCCGCGGTTGGTCGTCACGCCCTCCACCTCGGTGTGGTCCAGCGCCAAAACCAGCCCGGCCAGCGCCTCCTCGCGGGTCGGGGCATGGACGATGATCTTGGCGATCATCGGGTCATAGTGAACCGTCACCTCGCTGCCCTGCTCGACCCCGGTGTCGATCCGCGCGCCCGGCCCGAATGCCAGCCGGCCCAGCGTGCCCGTCGACGGCAGGAAGCCCCGCTCGGGGTTCTCCGCATACAGCCGCGCCTCCACCGCATGGCCCGAAACCGCCAGCGCGTCCTGCATCAACGGCAGCATCTCGCCGCGCGCAACGCGAATCTGCCACTCCACCAGGTCCTGCCCCGTGATCGCCTCGGTCACCGGATGCTCCACCTGCAGGCGGGTGTTCATTTCCATGAAATAGAATTTCGGGTCCCCGGCCGGGTCCAGGTCGTTAAGGTCCAGGATGAACTCCACGGTTCCCGCATTCTCGTAGCCGATGGCGTGCCCGGCGGTCACGGCAGCCACCCCCAGCACATGGCGCAGCGTGTCGGAAAGGCCCGGCGCGGGCGCCTCCTCGATCACCTTCTGGTGCCGGCGCTGCAGCGAACAGTCCCGCTCGAACAAATGCACGATATTGCCATGGGCGTCGCCAAAGATCTGCACCTCCACATGGCGGGGCCGCGCGATCAGCTTCTCCAGCATCACCCCGTCGTTCCCGAAGGCCGCCGCCGCCTCGCGCTTGGCTGCCAGCAAGCCTTCCGTGAACCGGCTCCTGTCGGCCACCGGGCGCATCCCCTTGCCGCCGCCGCCCGCCACCGCCTTCACCAGCAGAGGATAGCCGATCATCTCGGCCATGCGCTCCAGCCGGGCCAGCGATTGGTCCTCGCCCATGTAGCCCCGCGTCACCGGCACGCCGGCTGCCTTCATCCGGGATTTCGCGCTGTCCTTCAGGCCCATCACCCGGATCGCCCGGTCGGATGGCCCCACAAAGACCAGCCCGGCTTGCCGCACGGCTTCCGCAAAGTCCGCATTCTCGCTCAGGAAGCCATAGCCCGGATGCACCGCATCCGCGCCTGTCGCGCGCGCCGCGTCCAGGATCCGCTCGGGCAGCAGATAGCTTTCCCGCGCCGGCGCAGGCCCGATCGCGACAGCCTCGTCGGCCAGGCGCACATGCGGCGCACCCGCGTCCGCATCGGAATAGACAGCAACTGTGCGGATGCCCATCCGCTGCGCGGTGCGGATGATCCGGCAGGCAATCTCGCCCCGGTTGGCGATCAGCAGCGTCTTCATTTCGGGGCCCATCCGGGTTTGCGCTTCTCCAGAAAGGCCTGCAGGCCCTCGCGGCCTTCAGCCGTGGCACGGCGGTCGGCGATGCGGTCGGCGGTTTCGGCGCGCAGGGAAAAGCTGATCGGACGGCCGGCCACGTCGCGGACCAGCGCCTTGGCATCCGCAATCGCACCCGGCGCGCCGTGCAGCAGGCTGGCGAACCACGCCTCCACCTGCGCTTCCGGCTGGTCGCTGACCACATGGACAAGCCCCATGGCCAGCGCCTGCTCCGCGCCAAAGCTTTCGGCCGTCAGAAAAAAGCGGCGGGCGTTGGACTGGCCGATCTTCGCGACAACAAAAGGCGAGATGGTCGCGGGCGAAAGGCCAAGCCGCACCTCGGAAAGCCGGAAATCGGTGTCGGGCGCGGCGACCACCATGTCGGCGCAAGCCGCAAGCCCCACGCCACCGCCGAAAACCTTGCCGTGGACAATGGCGATCACAGGCTTCCCGCAATCATTGATGCTCGCCAGCATGTCCGACAGGCGCATCGCGTCGGCCCGGTTTTCCGCCTCGTCGGCCCCGGCCTGCGCGTGCATCCAGCCCGCGTCGGCGCCCGCGCAAAAGCTGGGGCCATGGCCTGCAAGCAGGATGGCGCGGACCGACTGGTCGGCTCCAAGCGTCGCAAAGGCGTGGGTCAGCCCCATGATCGTCTCGGCCGTGAAGGCATTGTGCTTTTCGGGCCGGTTCAGGGTTACCCGGGCAAGCCCGCGCGGATCGGTTGAAACATCCGGCATCGTCACATCCGGAACAGGCCAAAGCGGGTGTCAGGGATCTCGGTGTTCAGCGCCACCGCAAGGCTCAGCGCGATCACCAAACGCGTGTCTTCGGGCGCAATGATCCCGTCGTCCCACAGCCGTGCACTGGCATAATAGGGGTTGCCCTGCCGCTCATACTGCTCGCGGATCGGGGCCTTGAAGGCCTCTTCGTCCTTCGCATTGGAAAAGCCGCCGGTCTTCACGGTCGCAAGCACGCTTGCCGCCTGTTCGCCGCCCATCACGCTGATCCGCGCGTTCGGCCACATCCACAAGAAGCGCGGGGAATAGGCCCTGCCGCACATCCCGTAATTGCCCGCCCCGAAGCTGCCGCCGATCACCACCGTGATCTTGGGCACGGCAGCGGTCGCCACCGCCGTCACCAGCTTGGCCCCGTGCTTTGCAATGCCCTCATTCTCGTAGCTGCGGCCCACCATGAAGCCGGAAATGTTCTGCAGGAACAGCAGCGGCACCTTGCGCTGGCAGCACAGCTCGATGAAGTGCGCGCCCTTCTGCGCGCTTTCGGAAAACAGGATGCCGTTGTTGGCGATGATCCCCACCTGCACGCCTTCGATCCGGGCAAACCCCGTCACCAGCGTCGCCCCGTACAGCGGCTTGAACGGCTCGAACCGGCTGCCATCTACGATGCGGGCGATGATCTCGTGCACGTCCACCGGGTGCCGCGTGTCCACCGGCACCAGCGCATGAAGGTCGTTTGCCGGAAAAGCGGGGGCCTCGGGCTCGGCCCGGGGCGGCACCAGGCCCTTGGGCACGGTCGAAAGCGCCTCGCGCACCAGCTGCAGCGCATGGGCGTCGTCTTGCGCCAGATGGTCGACAACGCCCGACAGCCGGGCATGGACATCGCCCCCGCCAAGCTCCTCGGCGGTCACATCCTCGCCGGTGGCGGCCTTCACCAGCGGCGGGCCGCCAAGAAAAATGGTCCCCTGTTCGCGAACGATGATCGACTGGTCGGCCATCGCCGGCACATAGGCGCCGCCCGCCGTGCAGCTTCCCATCACGGCCGCGATCTGCGCGATCCCGGCCGCCGACATATTGGCCTGGTTGAAGAAGATGCGCCCGAAATGATCGCGGTCCGCAAACACCTCGTCCTGCCGGGGCAGGTTCGCGCCGCCCGAATCGACGAGGTAGACGCAGGGAAGGCGGTTCTGCGCGGCAATCTCCTGCGCGCGCAGATGCTTCTTCACGCTCAGCGGATAATAGCTGCCGCCCTTCACGCACGCATCGTTGGCGACGATCATGCACAGCCGCCCCGAAACCTGGCCCACGCCGGCGATCAGCCCGGCAGCCGGCACATCCTCGCAATAAACGTCGTGCCCCGCGAACTGCCCGATTTCCAGGAAGGCGGTCCCGGGATCGAGCAGCCGCTCCACCCGCTCGCGCGGCAGCAGCTTCCCGCGCGCGACATGCCGCGCCCGCGCGGCTTCGGGCCCGCCCAGGGCAACCTGCGCCGCGCGGGCGCGAAGCTCCGCCACAAGCTCTGCCATGGCTGCCCGGTTGGCGTCGCTTTCCGTGCCCTGGGGCACATTGGTTCCGATCGAAGGCATGGCGGCCTGTTAGAAGGGTTTGTTCCGTCATGCAAAGCGCACCGTCCTGCAATTCGCCGCGCAAGCTTGCCTTCCCGCGGCTTCCGGGCTATGCGCGTCGCCTTTCCGAAAGGCTGGTCGGAACCAGCCGCACCACAAAGGATATCCCCATGCCCAAGGCCGGCATTCACCCCGATTATCACAGCATCAAGGTGCAGATGACCGACGGCACCGTCTTCGAAACCCGCTCCACCTGGGGCAAGGAAGGCGACACGCTGGCGCTCGACATCGACCCCAAGAGTCACCCGGCCTGGACCGGCGGCGCCGCCAAGCTGCAGGACGGCGGCCGGGTCGCCAAGTTCAACAAGCGGTTCGGCGGTCTGACCGGGCTCAAGAAGTAAGGCGGCCGTGGTCAGCGCACAGCGCTGATCCGCAGGCCCGCAACCGCAGACCCGCCGGCCCCGTCCGCCCACCCCGTCCGCCCACCCCGTCCGCCGGCCCCGTCCGCCCACCCCGTCCGGCGGCAGGGCTGGGCGTTCAGCCGGAGGCTGATCTTCGGCTCGCCCACCGCCTTCCTCTCCCCCGCCTTTGCCCCGTCCCCCTTGCACCCTCGCGCCCAAAGGTTAACACTGCCCCCAAGCAACAGGAGGGCAGTTGATGGCCATCAGAGACGACATGCCGCTGCTCGCGCGCCACGAAGGCGTATGGGACGGCACCTACCGCCACTACGACGCAGCCGGCAAGCTGGCCGACGAACACCAGAGCCGGGTGATATGCCGCTTTCCGGACGAGGGCGCCTTTGCCTATGTCCAGACAAACCGGTTCAACTGGGCCGACGGCCGGTCCGAAATCCGCGAACTGCCGGCCACCTGGCGCGAAGGCCGGCTCTGGTACGACACCGACAACATCATGGGCTGGGCAACCGAACTGCCGATGGACGATTGCGGCCGCACCATGGTGCTTTATTGGCAGTATCGGGCAGATCCTGGCCTCTATGTCTATGAAATGATCCAGCTCTCCGATTGCGGCAAGAAGCGCTCGCGCACCTGGCAGTGGATCCGCGACGGCGAACTCGAAGCCCGCACCACCATCGACGAAAAACTCGTCACGCGTGACTGGCAGCGCATCGACGCCAAGCTCAGGAAGGCTGCCTGATACCGCATCCCGTCGATGGCAACCCGCGGCATCGGCGGAACGCCGCCAGCCCGACCACGCGCCGGCCGACAGGCCGAACGCGATCAGTCTTCCTCGTCGGGCCTTGGTATGAGGCCCGTCTGGTGCAGCCGCATCCGACGCTGACGGCGGCCGAAATGCGCGCAGCCGAGGCCGCGCATTTCGCAGGCGGCGCCGAAAGCTTCGCCCTCATGTCCCGCGCGGCCGCTGCCGAAACCGGCGCTGTCGTCGTCCTGCAAGGCGCCGGCTGCGTCATCGCCGCGCCCGACGGCCGGGCCGCCATCACCGCAAACGCCCCCGTGTGGCTGGCAACGGCCGGCTCGGGCGACATCCTGGCGGCTTTGCAACCTGGCAGGCTTTGCAACCGGCCACCTCGCCCAAGGTCCCGATGGCTACGCGGCAGCCGCCGCCGCCTGCTGGATTGACGGCGATATCGGCACCCGGCCGGGCCCCCGACCAACAGCCGGGGATCTGTGCGGCCCAGCCGTCCGCGATAGCCTGCGCGACCTCGCCTAGTTCGCCGCGACAGCCTTGCGCCGCAGCGCGCCGCCCACCAGGCCGAACCCGGCGATCATCAGCGCCCAGGTGGCCGGCTCGGGAACCACGCCCTTCACGGTCGAGGCGTCCGGCGCAAAGTCCGAGATGAAGCTGTTCCCGGCGCCCGGCGCCCGCGGCCACAGGTTGAAGCCATAGTCGGCAACGGAAAATCCGGTCGAGGGAATCGAGGCGATCGGAACCGTGCCGACGATCGTCGCCCTGTCGATCGAGATGGCCCCGGCGGCAAGCGCGAAATTGTTGGCCGCATTCAGCAGGTCGACGAAATTGCCGGTGCCGTTCGGCCGGAGGATCAGCACCGAATCGAACAGCACGCCGGCGCCGACCGAGGGCGATCCGGCCACGAACCGGGCCGTCCCCAGGCCACGGTCGATGCCCCACACGTAAAAGGCGCCCGCAGTGGTGCCGATGTTGGCCGCGTGCGTGGCAGACAGGACCAGGCTCGGGCCCTGCAGGCGCACGTTGATCGACAGCACATCCAGGTCCCCGCCCTGCGGCCCGACATAGGTTGGCAGGAAATCGCCGGCCGGATCCGACACGGCTGCAACTGCCGGGGCCGCAAGGCCGGCAAGTGGCACGGACAGGGACGCAAGAACAAGCACTGCACGGTTCATGATATAAACTCCCGGCTGGGTGTCGAAGGCTCTGGCGTTGGCCGGGCGCATGGTGGTTCCGCCACCGCACCCCAACTTCCGGCTTCAGGCCCTAGCGCAGCTTGCTGTCAGATTTGTGTCTGTCGTCTGCGCCGACACCCTTGCTGTCCAGCAGGCTGCGGGCAGCGGCGCTGATCGCAAGCCCGATTTCCGTCTCGCCCGTTGCAACCCCTGTCCGCGCACCGACGCGGACATCGGGCGGCCCCCCGGCGTCCGACAGGTCATACCCTCTGCTGCCGGCGTGGCACAGGCGCTCCTGCTGGTCCGCAAGCTGCCCGGCCGGCACGACAGCGACAAACTCGTCCCCGCCCCAGCGCGCCAGCGCGCCGGGGGGCGGCACCGCTGCGCTCAGCCGGGCCGACACCTGCTGCAGCAGCGCATCGCCCACCACATGCCCATGGCTGTCGTTCACCGCCTTGAACCCCACCAGGTCGATCAGCAGCAGCGCCTTGTCGCCCGCCATGCCCTCCCAGTGCAGCTTCAGGCCGCGGCGGTTGGGAAGCCCGGTCAGCGGGTCGTGGCGGGCCTCGGCCTCCAGCGCCGCCATGCGCCGACGGGTGCGGTGCAACAGCATCCCCAGCACCAGCAGCGCAACCGCCAAAAGCAGCGACAGGACACCCAGCGCAACCAGCAGCGGGATCATGCCCACGCGCCCCCGTCAGCCGATCGGCTCTTGCGGATACACGCCGAAGCCATGCTCGCGCAGCAGATAGCCCGATCGCCCCTGCCCCTCCACCCGGCACCAGCGATCGGCGCACATCGTCACGCGCATCACCACCCCGGGCTCCGCGCGCAGCACGATCGGCGACGAAAGGTCAGGCCGCGCGCGCAGATCGCGCGTCTGCCGGGCGATCTGGATGGTGCGGTCGGTCGACAGCATGGCCCGGTCCATCCAGCCCTCGGTGCCGTCCGCATCGCGCACCTTGCGCCACACATTCCATTCGCCCACCACCTCCAGCGGTGTGCCGGGCCTCACGAACTCCCAGGTTACCGGATACGCCTTGCCAGGCCCGGCCCGCATATAGGCCCGGCCCGCCCTCAGCGAGGCAAAGCGCGGCACAGGCAGCCCCGAACGGTATTTCATCGCGTCCCTGCTGCTCGGCCCTTCGGCCGACGCGTCCCTGCTGCCCGGCCCGGCCGCCGGCGCCTGCAGAGCACCAGAGGGCGGCGCAGGCGCGCTCTGTGCAAGCGCCGGCGCAGACATCAGCAGCAGGGTTGTCAAAAGTGCGCGCATCGCCGTTCCCTGCCAAGTGCCGCACAGCCTTGCAAGACTCTGCCTCGGAAGCCTAGCATGGCGCCGATGACTGCCCGCTTCCTGAAATATGATCGCAAGGTGCGCGTCACCGTCAGCCGCCGCCTGCCCCAGGCGGTGGAAACCCGCATGGCGGAACTGTTCGACGTCCAGCTCAACTTCGCCGACACCGCGCTCGGCCGCACCGAACTTGCCGCCGCCATGGCCGACACCGACGTGTTCGTCCCCACCGTCACCGACGAAATCGACGCCGCCCTGATCGAGGGCGCGGGCGAACGGCTGAAGCTGATCGCGAATTTCGGAACCGGGGTGGATCATATCGACATCGCCTCGGCCCGCAAACGCGGCATCACCGTCACCAACACGCCCGGCGTCCTCACCGACGACACCGCCGATCTCGTGATGGCGCTGATCCTCTCCGTCCCGCGCCGCCTCTCCGAAGGCGAAAAGCTGGTGCGCGGCAGCGCCTGGGCCGGGTGGACCCCCACGGGAATGCTCGGCCACCGCATCGGCGGCAAGCGGCTCGGCATCGTCGGCATGGGCCGGATCGGCCAGGCGGTCGCCGCCCGGGCGCGGGCCTTCGGGCTGTCCATCCACTATCACAACCGCCGCCGCCTGCCGGCCGCCATCGAGGGCACGCTCGAGGCAACCTGGTGGCCCACGCTCGAAGCCATGCTCGAACGGGTCGACATCGTCAGCCTCAACTGCCCCGAAACCCCAGAAACCCGCCACATGATCAACGCCGGGCGGCTGCGCCTGATGCCCGCGCACAGCTATCTCATCAACGTGGCGCGCGGCATGCTGGTGGATGAGGAAGCGCTGGTCGCAGCGCTCAGCACCGGCGGCATCGCTGGCGCAGGCCTCGACGTGTTCGAACATGAGCCGGCGGTGTCGCCCAGCCTGCTGAAGCTGCCGAACGTGGTCCTGCTCCCGCACATGGGCTCCGCAACTTTCGAGGGGCGGCAGGCAATGGGGGAGAAGGTGATCACGAACATCCGCGTGTTTGCAGACGGACACAGGCCGCCAGACCAAGTCCTCGCCGAATTCTAGACGCAAGGCGAAGCTCGACCCATGATCCGCGAGAAGGAACTCCGCCTCGCCCTCGTCTGCTACGGCGGGGTCAGCCTTGCCGTCTACATGCACGGCGTCACCAAAGAGCTGTGGAAGCTGCTCCGCGCGTCGGAGGCCCGCAAGCAGCACGAGCGGCGCGAGGGCGACACCGAGCCGGTCTGGCAGGCCCTGCTCGACGCCATCGGGCAGAAGGCCGACCTTGCCGTCATCGTCGACATCCTCGCCGGCGCGTCGGCGGGCGGCATCAACGCCGTGCTGCTCGGCAACGCGATCGCACTCGGCCAGACTCTGGAACCCCTCACCGACATGTGGCTCGACGAGGCCGATGTGGAGCATCTCCTCGATCCGGAGGCAAAGCGGACCGCGCTGTCGGAACGGCTGAAGCAGATTTACAAAGAGCCTGTCGCCTGGTTCGCGGCGCGCCAGTCGCAGAGCCTCGCAAGCGTCGACGTGGCCGAGGTGCGCGCCGAAATCGCGCTCAAGCTTGCAAAATTCGTGCGCAGCCGCTGGTTCAAGCCGCCCTTTTCGGGCGATGTGCTGACGGAAATGCTCGACAAGGCGATGGACGCGATGGCAGCCGCCCCCGTCACGCGGCCCCTGATCCCGCCGACTCTCCCGCTCGATCTCTATGTCACCGTCACCGACTATTGGGGCGTCCGGTCCGAACTCGGCATCCACTCGCCCGAAACCGTGACCGAGCGCGAGCATCGCCGGCTGTTCAGCTTCGGCTCGCCGGCCGTCACGCGCCGCCACGGCTCCACGCGCGACACGCAGCTTGCGCCGCGTGCCCCCGTTGCGCCGCGGCCCGAGCTGCTGCTGGCCGCACGCGCCACCTCCAGCTTTCCCGGCGCCTTTCCGGCGGCCTCCATCCGCGAGGTCGACCGGCGCATGGCTGCGCGCGGCGAGCCCTGGCCGGGCCGGCAGGCCTTCGTGAACAGCCAGCTGACAAGCGACCGCCCGCCCGAGGACGTCGCGCTGATCGACGGCAGCGTGCTCAACAACGCCCCGTTCGGCCCCGCGATCGAGGCCGTGCGCCTGCGCCCGGCCCACCGCGAGGTGGACCGGCGCTTCGTCTACATCGATCCCAGGCCCGGCATGGGCGATGCCGCCGACGCACTAACCCGGCGCGAGCCCGGCTTCTTCACCACCATGTTCCGCGCCATGGCCGACATCCCGCGCGAACAGCCGATCAGCGACAGCCTCGAACGCATCACGTGCGTGTCGGCCCGGATCCGCCGGCTGAAAAGCGTGACCGACGCCATGACGCCGGCCGTCGACGAGGCGATCCTGCGCGCGGTCGGGCAGCGCTTCTTCCTGCTCGCCGTCACGCCCGACCGGCTGTCGAAGGCCCGCTCGCGGATCCAGTCGGTTGCCGCGCGCGAGGCGGGATTCGCCTTTGCAGCCTATGCCCAGCTCAAGGTCCGCACCGTGCTGGACGAAGCGGCAAGCATCCTTGCCCGCTCGGCCGAACTGGGGCCAGCCGATGCGGCACGGCTGCGGCAGGCGCTGGAACGGGCAGCGGCCGGCCGCGGCGCCTTCGCCCACGAGGAATCGACCGGTTCCCACGCCGACAGCTGCGGCTATGTCCAACTGCTCAGGCAGCTCGACATCGGCTTCCGGGTCCGGCGCCTGCGCTTCTTCATCCGCCGCCTCTCGGGCGAGATCGCGAACAGCGACAGCCCCGCCGAGCGGCAGAGCGCAGAAGCGCTGAAGGCGGCGATTCATGTGGTGACGGCGCCCTTCGTCGCCCGCCGCGCGCCCGCAGACCCGCCCGATATCCCCACCCTCGCCGCAGCCGCCAGCGCCGTGCTGACCGCGCAGACGCCCGACACGCAGCTTGCCGCAGCCGGCCTTGCGATCGACACGCTGGCCGGCACGCTGGGGCTTTCCGCGCTCGACCGCGATGCCGACCGGGTTCTGGTGCAGGCGGTCACCGACCGGGGCTTCAGCCGCGACAGCCGCCGCCAGCTGATCCGGGTATGGCTGGGCTTCCCCTTCTACGACATCGCCATCCTGCCCATGATGCACGAGGAAATCGCCGACAGCTTCGAGGAGCTCAAGGTGGACCGCATCTCGCCCGAGGATGCCGTCGCGCTGAAGGCCGGCGGTGCCCGCGCGACGCTCAAGGGCTGGCAGCTCAACGCATTTGCCGCCTTCTTCAGCCGCGCCTACCGCGAGAATGATTATCTGTGGGGCCGCCTCCACGCCGCCGACCGGCTGGTCGACATCGTGTCGAGCGCCGTCCCCGAAGCGTCACTTGACGGGATGCACTGGAAGCGGCTCCTGTTCGGGGCGATCCTGGCGGCGGAAAAGCCGCGGCTCACCACCATCCAGCCGCTGTTCGGGGAACTACAGGAGACTTTGCAGTCATGGGGCAGGCACACGGCAACGCAAAGGCAAACGCCGCACTGACGCTCGATCGGCGGGGCCTCATCCGGGGTTTTGCAGCCGCGGCCGCAACCGCGGCCGCCGGCCCGTCGCTCGGCCGCGCGGGCGCCTATCCCGCGCTCCAGGCCCTGATCGACGGCTATGTCGCCGATGGCCGGGTGCCCGGCGCAGTGGTGGGTGTGCTGAAACCGGGCCGGTTCCAGCCCAGCTGGCTCACCGCCGGCCGCAGCCTGTTCGAAGGCGGTGCGCCCGTCTCGCCGACCGACACGCTGTGGCGCATCTTCTCGATGACCAAGCCGGTAACCGGCATCGCGGTGATGCAGCAGGTCGCAGCGGGCAGGCTGACGATCGACACGCCGATCGCAGAGGTGATGCCCGAGTTCCAGGAGATGCGCGTCCTCATCGATCCGGCAAAGGGCCTCGACAGCCGCCCGGCCGAAAAGCCGATCCTCGTCCGCCACCTGCTTACCCACACGGCCGGGTTCAGCTACACGATCGCAGGCAACGGCCCGCTGGAACAGGCGTATCGCCAGCTTGGCCTGCATCCGATGGCGGCAAGCACGCTGGTGCTGCCGGGCGAGCAGCCTGCGCCCGACCTCACGACCTACATGGCAAGGCTCGCGACCCTGCCGCTGCACCATGAGCCGGGGACGAAGTGGCGCTATTCGAACGCGCTCGACGTGGCCGGCGCGCTGCTGGAGCGGCTGACGCGGAAGCCGCTTGACAGGGTCTTCCAGGACCAGCTGTTCGGCCCGCTGCGGATGAACGACACGAGCTTCCAGGTAAGCCCGGCGCAACAGAAGCGGCTGGCGGGCCTCTATGCCTGGAGCGACCCCAAGACCGGCAAGCCGATGCCGAAACCAGCGCTGATCGACGGGCCGGACAAGACGGAGCTTTCGGCCCGCCCGGCGATGCTGGCCGGGGGCGCGGGGCTGGTTTCGAGCGCCGACGATTATGCCCGCTTTGCGCAACTGCTGCTGAACGAAGGCCTGTTCGATGGCCGGATGCTGCTGCCCCGCCCCGTCGCCCGGCTCGCCATGTCCAACCTGATGGAGCGCGGCGTCTGGTTCAACACCGCCGACGGCAACGGCGCCGGCGGCCGCGCCATCCTGTCCGATGCCCGTCATGCCGATCCCGGCGCCTACGGCCTCGGCACATGGGGCTGGGGCGGTGCGGCCGGCACGCTGTTCCACGTCGACCAGCTGCGCGGACATGCCGTCGTGCTGATGCTGCAGTCCTTCGGCGATCCCGGGGGGCCCGACGAAAAGCGCTACAACCGCGCAGTGAACACCGACTTGCGCACCTAGGCCGCTTGTCACCGGGAGGCGGATCGGCAAGGAAGCGCGCGTGCCCCTGAACAACCACCCCTTGCGCGCCCGTGTCGTGTCCGAAATGCACATGCGCCGCATTCCGGCGCTCGTCGCGCCCTGCCAGATGGTGCAGGTGATCCGCATCATAGACGCACAGGATCATGGCCGCGAACGCGCCCACGCAGCCGCCATGCCCGGCGTCACCCGCCCCGAAGCGCAGCTCAGCGCCCGCCACATCTCCGGCACCGCGCCCGGCGGCATCGATTATGTGTGGGAACGCCACAGCGAAGCCACCACCTCGACCGTCATCTTCCCCCGCCGCCGCGCCGCCGACGTGTTCGCCGAACGGCAGGACGACGAGGCCGCGATGGGCTGGCTCACGCAGGCGCCGGGCGGTGTCCTGCGCGCGGTCCGCGTCGGGATCGTCGAAACCACCGGCCAGGCCGAAGCGGTCGCCAAGGACGTCGGCTTCTCCCAAACCGATCTCGTCTCGTGCGACATCGGCAACGTGCGGATCTGGTCCGATTTCCTGCTCCACGGCGACGGCTTCGGCCGGCTTCTCGTCGCCGCCAACGGCATGCTCCCGATGGACCTCGCCCGGCTGGTGCAAAAGGTGCAGGAGCTCGGGAACTACCGCAACATGGCGCTTCTGGGCCTGCCCATGGCCCAGGAAAAGGCCGCCGAGGTGGCGCTCGCCGAAGCCGCCGTCGTCGACATCGCCGAACGCATGGCCCGCGGCGAGGGCGACCGCGCCCTCCTCGACGAGCTCTCCGCGCTCGCCTCCAGGGTCGCCTCGCTCACAGCGGCAACGGCCTACCGGATGAGCGCGACCGCAGCCTACACCTCCATCGCGACCGACCGTCTCGAACAGCTGCCCTGCGTCGCCATCGAAGGCGCAATCACGCTCGAGGACTTCACCGAGCGCCGGCTGCTGCCCGCAGCCCGCACCTGCGCCAGCTTCGTGCAGCGGCTCGAAACCCTCTCCGTCCGGATCGAGCGCGCAACCTCGCTGCTGCGCACCCGCGTCGAGATGTCGGTCGAGGAGCAGAATGTGGCGCTGCTGCAATCGATGAACCGCACGTCCGCCCGCCAGGTCCGCCTGCAGAAGCTTGTCGAAGGCCTGTCGGTGATGGCAGTCAGCTACTATGCCGTCGGCCTGCTCTTCTATCTGCTGAAGGGCGTGGCGCCGCTGTTCGGCGGAAAGCCCGAACTCTTCACCGGCCTTGCCGTCTTGCCGGTCTTCCTCGCCGTCCGGGCCTACATGCACGCCCGGGTGAAGAAGATCGATGCAACCCCCGATGAGGCGGGCGCGCAGGATTGAGCGCCTCGGCGCGTGCCGGTGGCGACCGCGGGCCCAAGGCCGGACAGCGTCAGCCGGCGGTCAGCCGCGCCTCGGCCCAGCGGGCGGCGTCCGCCACCACCGGGTCGGGATCGTCCAGCAACGCCCGCACCGGCAGCAGCAGGGCAGGGAGCCCGCTGTTCCCCGCCGCATACAGGCAGTTGCGAACGAATCGGTCGCGCCCGATCCGCTTGATCGGCGAGCCCGAAAAGACCTGCCGGAACCCGGCATCGTCCAGCGCCAGCAGGTCCGCCAGCCGCGGGGCGGCCAGTTCGGCGCGCGGATGAAAGGCCGGGTCTGCCGGATAACGGGCGTGCCGGTTCCAGGGGCAGGCGGCAAGGCAGTCGTCGCAGCCATAGATGCGGTTGCCCAGCGCAGGGCGGAATTCGGTCGGGACAGGACCCTTCAGCTCGATCGTCAGATAGGAAATGCAGCGCCGGGCATCCACCCTGTAGGGCGCCACGATCGCCCCCGTCGGGCAAGCGGTGATGCAGGCCGTGCAGCTGCCGCAGCTGGCGGTGGTTCCCGTTTCCCGCGCCGGCGCCAGCTCGGCCGTCGTGTAGATCGCCCCCAGGAACAGCCAGTTGCCCGCCTTCCGGCTCAACAGGTTCGTGTGCTTGCCCTGCCACCCCAGGCCGGCAGCCTCTGCCAGCGGCTTTTCCATCACCGGGGCGGTGTCCACGAACAGCTTCACCCCGTCCCCCGTGTGCGCCACCAGCCAGCCCGCCAGCGCCTTCAGGCGCGTCTTCACCACTTCGTGGTAATCGCGCCCCAGCGCATAGACGGAGATGGTCGCAAGCGTGGGCCTCGGCAGGTTGCGCCCCGGATCGAGCGCGGGCGTATAGGGCAGCCCCAGCGCAATCACCGAGCGCACCTCGGGCCACAGCCCGGCCGGCGAGGCGCGCTCGTCGGCGCGGGTTTCCATCCACAGCATGTCGCCGTGGCAGCCGTCCGCAAGCCACGCCCTCAGCCGCGTCCCGGCCTCCGGCGCCGCATCGGCCGCCGCAATGCCGAACGCCACGAAGCCGAGCCTGCGGGCCTCGGCCTCGAGGGCTGCAGAAATCCGGCCCGACGCGCCTTGCGCGTCAGAAGTCCAGCTTGTCATAGTCCGCAGGCGGGCGGATGCCCTCCATCCGGTCGGCCAGCAGCGCCCGAAAGCTCGGCCGCGATTTCAGCGCCGAATACCAGGTCTTGGCCTGCCCGTGGCCCCGCCAGTCGATGCCGCCCAGATAATCCGCAACCGAGATCTGCGCGGCGGCGTGGCAGTCGGCAAGCCCGAAGGTAGGTCCGGCAAGCCAGCGGTTCTCGTCCAGCAGGTCGTCGACATACTGCAGGTGCAGCTCGGCTGCGCGGTTGGCGTTTCGGATGGAGATGCCGTCGGGCATCTCGCGCGTCACCAAGCGCTTGTACATCCGCTCGGCCAAAAGCGGCGCGGTCACCTCGGCATAAAAGCGCTGGGCAAACCAGTGCCCCAGCCGCCGGGCTTCGGCGCGCTCGGCCGGGCCTGCGCCCACCAGCGGCGGGCGCTCGATCGTCTCGTCCAGCCATTCGATGATCGCATTGCTGTCGCACAGGGTCTGCGTGCCATTCTCCAGCACCGGCGTCTGGATGGCGGGGTTCAGGCTCGACAGCGTCTCGCCCCGCTCCCAGGGATAGGCCCGGACCAGCTCTGCCGTGAAGCCCTTCTCGGCCATGGCAAAGCGCACGGCCCGGCTGAACGGGCATAAGGGGAACTGGTGCAGGCGCCACATATGTCGCTGTTCTATTAGCGAATGCGCGGGTGCGCGCCAGTGCCGTTTCGGGCCGCCAACAGGGGCACGGGACTTGCGCCATTCTGGCAGGTTGGAATGGCCCCGGGCGGATGCTAGGACATCCTTCACAAAGGGAGATATCTGATGGATCTTGCGTTCAGCCCCGAGGAAACCGCCTTCCGCGACGAGGTGCGGGCCTTCATTGCCGAAAACTACCCGGCGCACCTCAGGAGCAAGCAGGAGGAGGGCGAGGAACTCGGCCGCGAAGATCTCCTCGCCTGGCACCGGATCCTGGCGCGCAAGGGCTGGGCAGCGCCCGCCTGGCCCAGCGAATACGGTGGCCCCGGCTGGACCGCGACGCAGCGCTACATCTTCTCCGAGGAAAGCGCCCGGGCCGAAACCATTCCGCCCGCGTCGTTCGGAATCAACATGGTGGGCCCCGTCATCTACACCTTCGGCACGTCCGAGCAGAAGGCGCAGCACCTGCCGGGCATCCTGTCGGGCAATGTCTGGTGGTGCCAGGGCTATTCCGAACCGGGCGCCGGCTCCGACCTCGCGAGCTTGCGCACCAGGGCCGAGCGGGTAACCGAGGACGGCCGCGACTATTATATCGTCAACGGCCAGAAGGCCTGGACGACGCTCGCCCAGCATGCCGACTGGGGCTTCTTCCTGGTCCGCACCGACCCTGCCGCCAAGCTGCAGGAGGGCATCTCCTTCCTGCTCATCGACATGAAGTCGCCCGGCATCACGGTGAAGCCCATCATCACGCTTGGCGGCGAGCATGAGGTGAACGAGGTCTGGCTCGACAATGTGAAGGTGCCGGTCGAAAACCGCGTCCACGAGGAAAACAAGGGCTGGACCTGCGCCAAGTTCCTGCTCGCCCACGAGCGTACGGGGATTGCCGGCGTCGCCCGCTCCAAGCGCGGGATCGAGCGGCTGAAGGCCATCGCCCGCACCGAACAGGACGGCACTGGCCAGTCGCTGCTGGCAAACCCCTTCTTCCGCCGCAAGGTGGCAGAGCTCGAAACCGACCTCACCGCGCTCGAATTCACCGAGCTGCGCACGCTCGCCGGCGAAGCCGCAGGCCGCGGCCCGGGGCCGGAATCCTCGGTCCTCAAGGTGAAGGGCACCGAAATCCAGCAGCGCATCACCGAACTGGTGCTGGAAGCCGCCGGCAACTACGCCGCGCCCTATTTCCGCGCCTTTCCGGAAGGCAGCAACGAATACCCGATCGGCCCGGATTTCGCCCACCGCGCAGCGCCCACCTATTTCAACATGCGCAAGACAAGCATCTACGGCGGCTCGAACGAAATCCAGCGCAACATCATCGCCAAGATGGTGCTGGGGCTTTGATCAGTCCGTCGCCCCGGGCTTGACCCGGGGCCTCGTGCCGAAGATGCACGGACGGCGGCCAACACCCGAGGGGAGGTATTCTTGGATTTCAACACCACCGAAACGCAGGGAATGCTGCGCGACACGCTGCGCCGCTACCTGTCGGACACCTATGATTTCGACAAGCGGCAGGCGATGCTTCGCCGCGAGGGCGGGCGGGATCCGGGCGTCTGGAAGGCACTCGCCACCGAGCTCGGCATCCTGGGCGCCGCGCTCCCCGAAGCGCATGGCGGCTTCGGCGGCGGCCCGGTGGAAAGCATGGTGCTGATGGAGGAATTCGGCCGCGCCATCGCAGTGGAGCCCTATGTGCCGACGGTCGTGATCGGCGGCAATGCGCTTGCGCTGACCGGCGGTGATCATGCAGACGCGCTCATCCCGGGCATCATCGCGGGCGAGGTCATCATCGGCGCCGGCTTCTACGAACCGCAGGGCCGCTACAACCTTGCCGACCTCAAGACGACCGCAAAAGCGGACGGGTCCGGCTGGACCCTCAACGGCCACAAGTCCGTCGTGGTGGCCGCCCCTTACGCAACCCACCTCCTCGTCAGCGCCCGCACCGGCGGCAGCCAGCGCGAGGCAGCAGGCGTGTCGCTGTTCCTGGTCGAAGCCGACACCAGGGGCGTCGTCCACCGCGATTACCCGTGCGTCGACGGCTACATGGCAAGCGAAGTGTATTTCGAGAACGCCAGCGTCGGCCCCCATGCCCTGCTCGGCGCCGAAGGCCAGGCCCTGCCGCTGATCGAGGCTCTGGTCGATCACGCCGCGATGGCGCAGTGCGCCGAAGCCACCGGCGCGATGAAGAAGCTGCACGAACTGACCCTCGATTACGCCCGCCAGCGCAAGCAGTTCGGCAAGGCCATCAGCGATTTCCAGGTCATCCAGCACCGCCTGGTGGACATGTTCATGGAGGCCGAGCAGGCCACCTCCATGACGCTGATGGGCACGCTCCGGCTCGACGACGCAGACCGCACCAAATGGGTCAGCCAGGCCAAGGCCAAGATCAACAAGGGCGCGCGCGCGCTCGGCCAATGGGCGGTGCAGACCCACGGCGGCATCGGCATCACCACCGAGCTTGCGGCAGGCCATTATTTCAAGCGGCTGTCGATCCTCGAAACCCAGTTCGGCGATTTCGATCATCACATGGCCCGGCTGGAGGCGCATCTCCTGGCGGCCTAGCCCGAAGGCGGCCGCGGCCACGACAAGGCCATGGTCCGCAAGCTCGCCGCCGGCCGGCCCTGCTGAGTCATCTTCTGTTCAACCGGCGAAACGTAACGTTGCAGCTATGAAACAGTTGCCTCTGAAGCAGCTCCTGGCAATCGCCGGTCTCGGCCTCGTGCTGACGGGCTGCATGACAACCGCCGGATGGTCCGAAGCCCCGCTCGACGACCGGCATCTCGCCGGCGGGGTCCCGGCAGACTGGTGGGGCCGCGACGTGCCTTCGGTCGGCATCTTCGACGAGGCGCTGGCGCCCCATGGCAACTGGGGCAGGCACAGGCGCTTTGGCCGGGTGTTCCTGCCAGCAGGCGTCGGGGCAGACTGGCAGCCCTATTCGCGCGGCCGCTGGGTCCAGGACCCGCGCTTCGGCCCGCTGTTCGTGCCCGCCGAGCCATGGGGCTGGGCAACCAACAATTACGGCCGCTGGGATCGCGACCCCGGCTTCGGCTGGTTCTGGATTCCCGACACCCGCTTCGTCTTCCACGGCGGCCGAGGCTTCCCGGGCGGCGGCCCGGGATGGAATGCAGGCTGGGGCAACTCCGGCTGGGGCAACGCAGGCTGGGGCAATTTGGGCTGGGGCAATTTGGGCTGGGGCAACCCCGGCTGGGGCAACCCCGGCTGGGGGCACCCGGGCTGGGGAAACCTCGGCTGGGGGAACGCCGGCTGGTGGGGCGGCCAGGGCTGGTGGGGCGGCCAGGGCTGGCACGGCCGCAACAGGCACAACCGCGATTGGCGCGGCCGCAACCCCGATCGCAACCGCGATCGCATCGAAGACCGCCCGCCCGCACAGCCCGGCCCCCGCACGACCGACGAAAACGGCCGCTACGTCACAAGCTGGGATTCCCGCCGTCGCGGCTGGGTCGACAGCCGCACCCGCGAGCCGGCAGACATCCGCGTCCCATCCTCGGGAAACTCCCCGGCAATCGCGCCACCCGCAATGATCGCCCCGCCCGGCAGCATCCCGGCCAGCGCACGGGCCCCGGCCCCGCCCGACACAATGGCCGCCCGCCCGCAACGCGCAGAGCGGCCCGCGCCCTCCTACGAACGCACCCAGCGGGATTACGCCCCCAGCCGCGAAAGCTACAGCTCGACCGGCCGCAGCATGCAGTCGCGCATGTCCGACGACTGACAGCCGTTGGCGGGCGTGCAAGTTTCTGGTTGCACCGGTCTTTTGCGCCGCACAAGATACCCGCATGACGGGCACCGCCTTCGATGAAACCTACGGCTTCGGCCCCTATCCCGACAGCGCGGGCGCCGGCCCGCTGTTCGGCGCCGAAGGGGCCACGCCCGAAGTCCGCGCCGCCTATGCGCAGGTCGCCGAATGGCTCCGCACAGCGCCGGCCGACCTGCTCGAAACCCGCCGCCGCCAGGCCGAGCTCTTCTTCCGCCGCATCGGCATCACCTTTGCGGTCTATGGCGATCCCGACGCGTCCGAACGCCTGATCCCGTTCGACATCGTCCCGCGCGTGCTCTCGAGGCCCGAATGGGCCGTGCTCGAGGAAGGGCTCACCCAGCGCGTCCAGGCCCTCAACATGTTTCTCGCCGACGTCTACGGCCCGCGTGAGGCCTTGCGCGCCGGAATCGTCCCTGAGGAACTGGTGCTCCTCAACCCGCAATATTGCCTCCCCCAGGTCGGCCGCCGCCCGGCCGGCGACGTCTGGGTCCATATCGCCGGGATCGATCTCGTCCGCACCGATGCGCACGAATTCTTCGTCCTCGAGGACAACGCCCGCACCCCGTCCGGCGTCTCCTACATGCTCGAAAACCGCGAGGTCATGCTCCGCCTCGTGCCCGAACTCATCCACTCGGTGTCCCAGCGCGGGGGCTTGCGCCCGGTCGAGACCTACCCCGAGATCCTCCTCGAAACCCTCACCTCGGTCGCCCCCGGCCACTGCGGCGCCGAACCCTGCCTTGCGCTCCTCACGCCCGGCATCCACAACAGCGCCTACTACGAACACAGCTTCCTCGCCGACAAGCTCGGCGTAGAGCTTGTCGAGGGCTCCGACCTCTTCGTCCACGCCGACATCCTCTACATGCGCACCACCGAGGGCCCCAAACGCGTCGATGTCCTCTACCGCCGCGTCGACGATGATTTCATCGATCCGCTCACCTTCCGGCAGGACAGCGCGCTCGGCGTCCCCGGCCTCGTCCAGGCGGTCCACGCGGGCAACCTCACCATCGCCAACGCGCTCGGCACCGGCATCGCCGACGACAAGGCGATCTACAGCTACATGCCCGACATCGTGCGCTTCTTCACCGGCCGCGACCCAATCCTCCACAATGTCCCCACCTGGCGCTGCCGCGAGCCGCAAGCGCTGTCCTACGTGCTCTCCAACCTGCACGAACTGGTGGTCAAGGAAACCGACGGCTCCGGCGGCTACGGCATGCTCGTCGGCCCCCACGCCACCGCCGAGCAGCGACAGGCCTTCGCCCAGCGCCTCAAGGCCAACCCCCAGCATTATATCGCCCAGCCCACGCTGGCGCTCAGCACCTGCCCCACGCTCACGGCCACCGGCGTCGCGCCCCGCCATGTCGATCTCAGGCCCTTCGTCCTCACCGGCGCCACCGGCACCCGCATCATCCCCGGCGGCCTCACCCGCGTCGCGCTCAAGGAAGGCTCGCTCGTCGTCAACAGCAGCCAGGGCGGCGGCACCAAGGACACCTGGGTCCTCAACGGCCCCGATCCCGGGGCGGCAACCTTCAACGGCCCCGATCCCGGGGCGGGCAGCTCCAGCTGATGCTCTCGCGCTGTCCCACTCCGGCGCTCCGCTGATGCTCTCGCGCTGCCCCACTCCGGCGCTCCGCTGATGCTCTCGCGCTCCGCCTCCAACCTCTACTGGATGGGCCGCTATCTCGAGCGGGCGGATTTCCTCTGCCGCCTGATCGACGCAACCGTCCGCCTCGCCTCGCTCCCGGCCTCGCACGGCGGCTCGGGCCCCGCCTGGGAAAGCGCCATCCGCTCGGCCGCCGTCGACAACGGCTTTGCCGCCCGCAACCTGCCCATGGACGAGGCCCATGTCGGCTGGTACCTCACCCTCGATCCCGAAAACCCCAGCTCCATCCGCCGCTGCCTCGAATGCGCGCGCGCCAACGGCCGCGCCGTGCGCACCTCACTCACGCTCGAAACCTGGGAGGCGGTGAACGACGCCTGGCACGAAATGCAGCGGTTCGGCACCGCCATCCCCGACAGCACCACCCTCGTGCGCATCGCCGAGACCATCAAGGATGCCCTGCTGATGTTCGATGGCGCCGCCCACCGGACCCAGCTGCGCGAGGCGACCTACTGGTTCTTGCGGCTGGGCACCACGATCGAACGCGCCGACAACACCGCGCGCCTCCTCGATGTCAAATATCATCTGCTGCTGCCGCGCACCGAACCGGTCGGCGGCAGCCTCGATTATTTCCAGTGGACAACGCTGCTCCGCACCGTCTCCGCGCTCACCGCCTACCGCTGGGTCTATCGCGAAAGCGTAAAGCCCTGGCTGGTTGCAGACCTCCTCATCTTCAACCGCGCCATGCCCCGCAGCCTGATCGCCTGCCTCGAGGATGCCGTCTGGCTGCTCGATCAGCTCGCCGCCAGCCGCGGCCGCCGCGGCGCCGCCAACCGCATCGCCTCCACCTCGCTCCGCGCCCTTGCCGCCTGCAACATCGACACGCTGTTCCAGTCCGGCCTGCACGAGTTCCTGGTTGATTTCGTGCGCGAAAACAACCGCCTCGGAGATGCCATCGCAGAACAGTATCTGTTTTGATGTCGCGCCGTTCGCTCCCTTGTGTCGCTGCGTCCTCCCGCCGCCCCGCACCCGAAGGGAGCCAACGGCGCATAACATGCAGCTCCTGATCGACCACATCACCCGCTACACCTACTCCGCGCCGGCGGCCGGCATCGTGCAGGTGCTCAAGCTCACCCCGTCCGGCACGGATTGCCAGCAGGTCGTGAACTGGCGGGTCGATGTCGATGTCGATGGCCGCATGATGCCCGCCACCGACCCCTTCGGAAACCGCGTCCATGTCTTCTACGCCGAACGCCCGGTCGAGGTGCTGACGCTCCACGTCACGGGCACCGTCATCACCACCGACACCGCCGGCGTGGTGCGCGGCTCCACCGAGCCCCTGCCGCCGATCCTGTTCCGCCGCGCCACCCCGCTCACCGCCGTCACCCCCGCGATCGCGCTGCTGGCCGAGGGCCTGAAGCGCGACGACGAACTGGCGACCCTGCACGCGCTGATGCACGGCATCCAGGCCCGCATGCAGTTCGAACCCGGCATCACCGAGGTCGCAACCGACGCCGACACCGCGCTCAGGCTCGGGCGCGGCGTCTGCCAGGATCTCTCGCAGATCTTCGTTGCCGCCGCCCGCCATCTCGGCATCCCGGCGCGCTATGTCTCGGGCCATTTTGCAGCCCTCGATCACCCCGAGCAGGAGGCCGCCCACGCCTGGGCGGAAGCGCATGTGCCAGGCCTCGGCTGGGTCGGCTTCGATCCCACCCACGGCGTCAGCGGCACCGAAGGCCATGTCCGGGTCGCGGTCGGGCTCGACAGCCTCGATGCAGCCCCCGTCCGGGGCAGCCGGCGCGGGGGCGGGATCGAATCGCTTGCGGTCGGCGTGCACGGGCGGCAAGCAAGCGTCGAGCGGCAGAGCAGGTCGAAACCGGGCCATAACCAGAGCCAATAGACCGCCGCCAGGCACGATCGGGCCCGGAAATATGCGGGCCGGAAAGGTGCGGGCCGGAAAGGTGCGGGGCCGGAAAGAAGCGGGCCGGAAAGGTGGGGATTCACAGGCCATGACCTATTGCGTCGGAATTCTGGTGAAGGAAGGCCTGGTGCTGATGGCCGACACCCGCACCAACGCCGGGATCGACAATATCTCCACCTACCGCAAGCTCCGCGTCTTCGGCGAGGAGGGGAAGCGGATCGTGGCAATCGCGTCGGCCGGTTCGCTCAGCACCACCCAGGCGCTGATCAACCGGCTGAACGAGGGTGTGGTGATGCCCGGACGCGACGAGGCCGAGTTCATCGAGACCGCGCCGACCATGTTCCGCGTCGCGCAGATCGTCGGCGAGGCGATGGTGGGTGCCAAGCGCGACATCGAGGCGGTGATCCAGCAGGGCGGCGCCGACGAGGACGAGGTCAGGATCGGCGTGACGCTGCTGGTGGCAGGCTCGATCGACGGGCGGGCGCCGCGGCTGTTCCTGATCTACGGCGAGGGCAATTTCATCGAGTGCGGGATGGACACGCCCTATTTCCAGATCGGGGAGCTGAAATATGGCAAGCCCATCCTCGACCGGATGCTCACCTACCGCACGCCGCTGGCCAAGGCGGTGAAGATCGCGCTCCTCAGCATGAACTCGACCATGCGGTCGAACCTTGGCGTGGGCCTGCCGATCGACATGCTGGTGCTGAAGCCCGGCCATTCGGCCGCGGCGCTCACCCGGATCGAGGAAAGCGACCCATATTACCACGACCTCGGCGATCGCTGGGTGCGGGCGCTGATGGGGGCGCTGGAGAATATCCCGGACCCGACCTACCCGCTGCCGGGCCAGTCGCAACCCTGACGCCGACGGCCGGGCGGCCGCTCCCACACCGCTCCGCCCACCAACGAGCGGCAGCGCTGCTGTGACCTGAAAGCCATAGCCGGAGTTCATAAACGCGAATGGCCCCCGTTGCGTTGCAGCAGGGGTTGTGCAACCTGTCCCCATTGTTAGAATTTGGATAGCAATAAAACCAAAGATCGCTTACAGGGGAATTTTCTATGCGGCTCCGTCGGCTTGCCTCCGCTTTGCTGGGCGTATCCATGCTTGCGCTCGCCACGCCCGCCCTCGCGCAGGAGCAGGCGGCAGCTGCAGAAGCGCCGTCTCTTGAGGAGGCCGAGACCATCATCGTCACCGGCTCGCGCCTGCTGCGGGATACGAATGCCATTTCGCCACTGCCTGTCAGCACAGTCGGGGTAGCCGACCTCAGGGCCGCCGGCAACACCGACACGGCAGTCACGCTGCGGCAGCTGCCGGCGCTTCTGTCCTCGTCGACGGTCGCAGACAGCCTGCTCAGGGGCGAAGCAACCGCCGAGGATTCCGTCGGCGTCGCAGCGCTCGACCTCAGGTCGCTGGGGGCCGAACGGACGCTGGTGCTTGTGGACGGGCGTCGCCATGTCTCGGGAATTGCCGGTGCTGCAACGGTCGACGTCTCGACCATTCCGCAACAGCTGATCGAACGGGTCGATGTTCTCACCGGCGGGGCGTCGGCCGTCTACGGCGCCGACGCGGTGACCGGGGTGGTGAACTTCGTGCTGAAGCGGGATTTCGAGGGGATCGAGCTCGACGCCCAGTCCGGCGTCTCCTCACGCGGGGATGGCAGCAGCTTCCGCATCAACGGCATCTACGGCCGCAACTTCGCCGACGGCCGGGGGAATGTGACACTTGCGGCCGGTTATACGCTGGACAGCGAGGTCCTGCTGGGGGACCGGGGCTTTACGGCAGACAACCGGCGGTTCAACAATTCGCGGGTCTATGGCCACCCGGACCGTCGCTTCCAGAGGGGCGAAATCAACGCGTCGACGATGCCGAACTTTGCCAGCTTCTTCACGCTGGCGGAGGGGCGCTACCCCTATGGCTTCAGCATCCCGACGGCCGGCCAGGTCGCGGCGGATTTCCCGGGCGGGATCACCGCGGCGGAACGGGCGCTGGTCGACCGGGCGGCCAATTCGCCCCTGTTCAAGCTGGGGGCCGACCCCCGTTTTGCAATCTCGTCGGGTGAAGGATTGCTGTGGCGGGGCGACTTCGGCTTCTTCAACGCCGACACCAACAGCAACGGCACGCCCGATTGCGACGAAAGCTATATCGGCTCGTTCGCCTTCGGCTTTGGCGGGGCCTGCTATGTCACCACGCCGGGCGGCGGCGTGCGAATCTTCAACGACGGCATCATCTCGACCGGTTCGAACCAGTTCGGCGGCGACGGCGCGATTGAGCGCACAAACGAGACTTCGCTGGTTCCACGATCCGAGCGCACCTACGTCAATCTGCGCAGCCAGTTCGAGGTGTCGTCGGCAGTAGAGCTTTTCGTCGATGCAAAGTGGGCCCGCACGGGAACCAAGCGCCGGAACAATTACAATAGCTTCTACGACAGCCTTTTTATCGCGCCGGACAATCCCTGGATCCCGTCGGCGCTTGCAGCAGATGCGGCCGACGGCGGCGGGCTCCGGGTTAGCCGCGACATGCTGGATCTCGGGCCCGGCATCACCCGTGCGGACCGCGACACCTACCGGATCGTTGGCGGCGCGCGGGGCGAACTGGGCGCCCATCTCGATTATGATTTCGGACTGAACTGGGGCCGGACCGATTCCACCTCGACCTTTTCCAACTCGGTTCTGCCCGACAGGCTTTTCGCCGCGCTCGATGCGGTGCGCGCGCCCAACGGACAGATCGTCTGCCGCTCAGATCTCGATCCCAATGCCCTGCATCCGGGTTCGGAATACTTCCCGGTCATCCGCCCGGGCAATTTCACCTTCCGGCCTGGCGACGGCACCTGTCGGCCGGCCAACATCCTAGCCGGTTCCAACTCGATCAACCAGGCTGCGGTGAATTTCATAACCGTGCCCACGACCAATCGATACCGGACCGAACAGATGGTCGGGACACTGGCCTTCACGGGCGACAGCCGGAAATATTTCGAGCTGCCGGGCGGCCCGATCCAGTTCGCAGCCGGCGGCGAGTATCGCCGCGAAATCAGCCGCACGACATTCGATCCCCTGATCCGCGGCATACTTGCCGACGGTCGCTTTATCGGCGACGTGCCGCAGGGTCAGGTATTCGTGCCCGGTTCGCCCGGCCCCTTCGCCCCGACCCAGCTGAACCTGGGGCTGGTGTTCGATGGCCAGGCCCGGATCTTCAACGGCGGTGGCTCGTTCGATGTCTGGGAACTGTTCGGCGAAGTCAACGTGCCGCTGCTGAACGACCGGCCCTTCTTCGAGGAGCTGAGCCTCTCGGCTGCCGGCCGCTATGCCGATTATTCGACTGTCGGCAGCGCCTTTACCTGGAACGTCAACGGGGTCTGGGCGCCGGTTTCCGACATCCGGTTCCGGGCCGGCTATTCGCAGGCGATCCGGGCTCCCAACGTCAACGAGCTGTTCGAGCCGCCACAGGGCGCCACCTTCCGGCCGGACGATCCCTGCAACCAGTCGACACTCGATGCGCTGGCCGAAGATGGCGCGGCCAATGCCGCAATCCGTCTGGCCAACTGCCGGGCAGCCGGCATCCCGGCCGGCTATGAAGATCCGCTGTCGGCCCGGTTTGCCGGCACGTCGGGCGGCAACCCAGAGCTGAGGGAGGAGACGGCGCTGACCTGGAATGTCGGCGTGGTCGTGCAGCCGCGCTTCCTGCCCGGGCTGACCCTTTCAGCCGATTGGTACAATATCGAGATCGAGGATGCCATCCAGGCCGTGGGGTCGCAGGACATTGTCGACACCTGCTACGATCTTCCCACATTCCCGAACCAGTATTGCGAACTGTTCACCCGCAACATGAATCCGCTTTCGCCAACCTTCCTCGGGTTCAACTTCCTGCGGCGGACGCAGATCAATTTCGGCCGGCTGGAGACGGCGGGTCTCGACGTGACTGCTGCCTACGGCTTCAGCCTTGGCGATCACAATTTCAACCTGCGCGCTGCGGCAAACTATGTGAACAAGCTCAATCGCTTCTTCGACCCGATCGACACGTCGCTGGCCGACCCGGGTCTGCGCGAACTGGGTGTGCCGCAATGGGCCGGCAGCGGATCGGTCAACTGGAATTTCCGCGACGTCAGCCTCTCCTGGCGGTTGCAGTATATCGGCCAGCAGGGTGCCGCCGCCGCGGTGCAGATCGAGCAGATCGACACCGATTTCGGGCCTGCCGGCCTTGCACCTGCCTATTGGCTCCACGACCTCAATTTCAACATCGATGCCACCGAGCAATTCAGTTTCTACGGCGGTGTAAACAATCTGACGGATGCGCGCCCTTTTCCGGCGAGCACGGCTTTCCCGGTCAGCGGGGTCGGCCGCTTCTTCTACGTCGGGGCCCGCGCCCGCTTCTGACTGCTGCTCGGCGCGAAGGCCTGAGGAAGGATGGCGTCGGCTGCCGATGGCGTCGTCGCTTGGCCCGCCGCGCCCGTGCATTGGCAAGAAAGGGAGTGTCGAAGGCGCGCCCGACGCCCCATGATGCCCCGGATGTCACACGGCCGGGAAGGAGCGCGCGCACGCGATTGAAGGGCAAGTCCGCCATCCTGACAGGGGCTGCCAGCGGCATCGGTCGCGCGGCTGCAATCGCAATGGCCCGCGAAGGCGCTTGCGGTTCTGTTGACCGACATCGACGACGCAGGCGGGCGCCAGACGCTGGCAACCATCGAGAAGGCCGGCGGACGCGCGGCCTATGCGCATCAGGATGTGGTGGACGAAGCCGGCTGGCAGACCATTGTGGCCTGGGCGGTTCGGCTGCACGGCCATCTGGAAACGCCGGTGAACAACGCTGGCATCGGCGCGGGCCATCTGGTGACCGAAATGCAGCTGGAGGACTGGAACCGGCAGGTTGCGGTAAACCTCGCCGGCCCCTCCCTCGGCATCAAGCACGCGATCCCGGCCATGCGCGCCCACATCCGGGCCGGCGGGCCACAGGCCGGAAGGGGCGCCTCCATCATCAACATCCCGTAGGTCGCAGGGCTCGAGGGCGCCCCCGGCCTTGCCGGCTACTGCGCCACCAGGGGGCTGCATCCGCCTTTTCACGAAAGGGCTTCATCGATCTCTATAGGCGCGGGCACTTCATCCTCGAAGCCAGGCAGTCCCAGCTGCCCGAAGGGGTCAAGGCGCCCGACCCCGAAAACCCCGCCAAACCCGCCCCCGAAATCATCGCCCGCCTCGTCGCCCTCAACGCCGAACGCGACCAGTCTTCCGCATCGAGACCTGGTATCAGACCGGACTTTCAGGCGCCCCGTTTCGGCTGAAACGCCGCACATCGCCCCGTTTTGCTGCGCGAACAGGGGTGTTTGAACAGGTCATTTGTCATGGTTGTGATGCAGCGGCGCCCCTATGGGCGGCACAAGCCGTCAGCCGGGTTTGCAGCTTCTCCGTGGAACATCTCCCGCACATATTCCGGCTAACCAATTGAAACCATTCCGAATGAAAATGTTCCACGTGGAACAACCGATGTGGTTATCTGCGCAGCCGTCGGCAAGGCCGCCGGGTCTGCCGGGCCGGTCAGGGACGAAAGGAAGGAAGGTTGCGGGCAAAGCCCGCTCGTCGGACATGTCGGCTGCGCCGCACGCCGGCCGGTGTTTCGCGGAGCCGCCGATTGGTGCTGCTGCACTAACGGTCGCCCGCTACGCCCTAACGCACCAGTCCAGCCCTTCGTTCGCCACCACCCTTGTCCGCCCGGCGATCCGGTTCGCGTATCGCCTGGTATAGCGCCCCGGGCTTGCCGCATCGCGCTTGATCGGCTGCGGCAGGATCGCGGCCAGCCGCGCTGCCTCCACACGGGTCAGCTTCGCCGCCGGCTTGTCGAAATAGTGCCTTGAAGCCGCCTCCACCCCGAACACGCCCCGGCCGAACTCCGCCACGTTCAGATACACCTCCATGATCCTGGGCTTGCCCCACACCAGTTCGATCAGCACGGTGAACCAGGCCTCCAGGCCCTTCCTGACATAGGTTCGGCCGGGCCACAGGAAGGCATTCTTGGCGGTCTGCTGGCTGATCGTCGAACCGCCGCGCAGCTTCTTGCCGGTCTGGTTCCGCTCCATCGCCTTTTCGATCGCCTCGATGTCGAATCCGCGATGCTCGCAGAAGCGGCTGTCCTCGGCCGCGATCACGGCGCGCGGAATATGTCGCGACATCTCCGAAAGCCCCACCCACTCCTGCTTCACCGGCACGCCGTTCAGCCGGTCCCGCGCCTTCAAAAAGGTAATCGGCGGGTCGATGAAGCGATAGGCCGCAACCCACAGCAGGCTGAACAGGATCAGCCCGAACAGCAGCTTCAGGATGAACTTCAGCAGCGCGATCACAGGCCCTCCAGCGTCGCCCGGGTCGTGCGGGCAACAACAGCCGCCCAGCGCGCAGCGCCGTCATCGTCAGAAATCAGGTCCTGCCGGATCTCGAACCCCAGATAGGCAATGCCGGCATCCTCCCCATGCCGGTCCATCGTGTAATTCAGCTCCCTGCCCGAATAGGGCTCGTTCACCCCCACCGGCCCGCCCAGCCCCGGCTCCCTGCCAAGATGTGCCAGCCCGAGTGCGCCGCCCCGTTCATCCCGGTTCCACAAGATCGCGATCGGCCAGGGCCGCGGCGCCGGCGCCACGGCCAGAGCCGGCGTGAAACTGTGCACCGAAACCAGCAATTCGGGCCGCGCTGCCGCAATGAGTGCGGCAAACCCGTCGTGAAATGCGGCATGAAGCGCCAGCCGGCCGGCACGTTCGCCCGCCCAAAGCCCCATGTTGCCGGGAACGGCGATCCCGTCCGACAGTTCGGGGATGCTGTCGTGCGGTGCCCGGTTGCAATCCACCACCAGCCGCGAAACCTGCGCCAGCCAGGCCCGGCAGCCAAGGGCCGCTGCCACATGCCTGGTGACAGCAGCCGCCCCGATATCCCAGGCCACATGGTCCCGCATCGCCGCCGGCGGAACGCCAAGGTCAATCCCGTCGGGCACTGCATTGGAGGCATGGTCGCAGACCAGCAGGATACGGGCGTCGGGCCCATCCAGGAAAAGCGGCTGCGGCATTCCGGCAAGCTTTGGCACCAGACGGCGGGCGGCTCAAGCGGGGTCGCGCCGACACAAAAAGGCAGCGGCCCGGGATCGTGGCCGCCGCCATTTTGTGTGAACGGGCCGCAGGGAGGGGAGGTAAGCGGCCGTTCCTGGAAGCTTGTTACTGGACCGAAGCAGTCGTCGCAGCCGTCATCACGGCTGCCAGCTCGGTGCCCAGCGACTTTGCCGCGAGGTTGAACTTCTTGGCCGCTTCCGACCGGTTGCGGGCAGCGCACAGCGCTTCGCCAAGGGCGATGTTGCGCTCGGCCTTGCGGGCGGTGGTGGCGTCGGCTCCGGCCGCCAGCGTGCGCAGCTTCATCGGCGCTGCGGCGCAGGTTTCGGCGTTGGCGCTGGCAGCAGCAGCCGGAACGGCCACGAAGCCCAGAGCGGCGGCGGAGACGGCGAGGGTCAGCATGAACGAACGCATGGCATTGTCCTTTCCCGTTTGGCAGCAGCCGCGGCCCCCGAAGGCTGTTGGCTGTCGGCGCATCCCGTCCGCTTGTCCCGGCCTGTCCGGGGGTCGATCCGAGTGGCGCTCAATTCGATGAACCGGCAATTAAAGTTACACTCAGTTCCCGTCAACCGTAAAATTGAGTGTCACGCGAATCTTTGCAGCAAATTATGCTGCGACGCAGCAAAAAAATTCCGGAATAGCGTTTATGATCAGAGTTATTGCCGAAAACTATCTATTTTGCTAGGCAGCAGCCCTTGGTCTGGCAGGGGCGCACATGTTGGCCAAAGGCCGCCCCGGCCGGGCAGTCGGCCGAAAATGTGAGCCCGATTCGGAAAATTCCGAGCCCGGCCCGGATCATCGGCAAGCGCAGGGCAGGGGTGCGACTGTGGCCGTCGTGCGCAAGGGGGCGGGTTCGGCACCGCGTCGGGCGGTGGTGTTGCCCCGGCGCGTCAGGCTTCGCCTTCGGTTTCCACCATGGCGGCTGCAAGCGCATCGCGGGGAGATTTCCCACCCCACAGGACGAACTGGAACACCGGGAAATAACGCTCGCACTCGTCGATGGCGGCATCGACGAGGGCGTGGGCCTGGGGCATGCTGAGCGCTGCGTCGTCGGGGCCGTCGAGCAGAACCGCGTGGCGGAACAGGATCGCGCCGTCGGCCGACCAGAGCTCGAAATGGCCAATCCACATCTGTTCGTTCATCAACGCCAGTGTCTCGAACAGGTTGGCACGGGTTTCGGCCTCGCCGCGGGCGGCCCCGGCGTTGATGCCCGTGAGCGCGATGAACTGGAGGACCCGGTCTTCCTCGCGCCAGAGCGCGCGCAGCTCGTAGTCCGACCAGCTGCCCTTCACGGTGGTGACGATTTCCTCGTCGCCGTCGCGTTCGAATGCCCAGTTGTGGCTCGCGAAATAATGTTCCAGCGTGTCGATCGGGGCGAGCGGCTCTGCGCCGATGTCGAACTGCAGGCTGGTCATGGCACAGTCCTCAACTGTCTATACTCAATCGATAGTGGGATTGGCATCCCAGGACCCCCAGATATTGCGGGGGCAGCGCGGGCTTTGCAAGGCGCTTGTTGTGCCGGCCATCCAAGAGCTGTGGATATGTAAGGCCGTCAGGGCCTTACTTGTCCGGTTTCGCCTCTGGCGTGGCGGTCGGCTGCGGAGTTGCCGCCGACGCCATCGATGCCTTCAACGCCTCGAGCTCGGCTCTGGTTTCCGCAGCCATCGCCTTCACGGCCTCGAACTCCTCCCGGCTGACGAAATCGATCCCGCCGACTGCCTCGCGCAGCTTTTCCTTCACCCGGGTCTCGGCCTCGCGGCCGGCGCCGGCCATCGTGCCGGCGATGGACGACATCAGGCGGGAGAGATCCTCGAACATCTGGTTCTGGTTCTGCACGGTTTGCGTCTTTCCATTGGTGCGGGGCGGCTGGCCCCATGGCCGGTTCATAGTCGATTTCGTTGCATCTGCGAAGGCTTTGCGGCAGGCGAGATAGGAACGCGGGTGCCCGTTTGGAAGACGTGGCGCCCCTGTTGCCCTATTCGGCCGGCTGCGGCGCAGAGTCACCGGCTTTGCCGAGCTGGGCTTCGAGCTTGCGGCTGATCGCTTCGGGCGAGGTGGTGCGGCGGGCGAGCGCTGCATAGGCGACGGGGATCACGAACAGGGTCAGCAGTGTCGCGAGGCTGACACCCCAGACGATGACGACGCCGATCGCCTGGCGGGACCCCGCGCCGGCGCCGCTTGCAAGCATCAGCGGCACGGCCCCTGCGACCGTTGCGATCGATGTCATGAGAACGGGGCGCAGCCGGCGCTCGGCGGCCTCAAGGATCGCGTTTTCAAACGCAACCCCCTCGTCGCGCAGCTGGTTGGCGAATTCGACGATGAGGATGCCGTTCTTGGCGGCGAGGCCGACCAGCATGACGATGCCGACCTGGGAATAGAGGTTGAGCGTGCCGCCCATGACCCACAGGCCGAACAGGCCGCCCCCGACCGCGAGCGGGACTGTGAGGATGATGATGGCCGGGTGGATCCAGCTTTCGAACTGGGCTGCGAGCACGAGGAAGACGAGGAGGACGGTGAGCGCAAGGACAACCCAGAGCGAGGAGCCCGTCTGGCGCAGCTGCTGGCTTTCGCCGCGAAAGCCGACCGCCGTCACGGCCGGTTGGTCGAGCGCGACCTCTTCCAGATAGTCGAGCGCTTCGCCGAGCGTTGTGCCGGGCACCAGATTGCCCTGGATGGTGATTGCGCGCTGCTTGTTGAAACGCCCCAGTTCGCCGGCTTGCGCCGCCTCTCGTAGCTTGACGATGTTGGAGAGCGGGACGAGCGCACCGTTGGTCTGCGAGCGGACATAGATGTTGGCGAGGTTGTCGGGGGTTGCGCGATCGGCATCCTCGGCCTGAAGGATGACCTGATATTCCTCGCCCCGATCGATGAAGGTGGTGACGCGGCGCGAGCCCATCATGGTTTCGAGGGTGGCGCCCACGTCGGCGATCTGGACGCCGAGGTCGCCCGCGCGCGTGGTGTCGATGTCGACGATGAGCTGTGGCCGGGTTTCCTTGTAGTCGCTGTCGAGGTCGACGATGCCGGGGTTCTTGTCGGCGGCCTCGAAGATCGCGTCGCGCGCCCTGGCAAGTTCCTCGAAGCTGTTGCCTGCGATGACCAGCTGGATCGGCCGGCCCCGCCCGCGGCTGAGCGTGTTGCCCGAGGTGGCATTTCCGCGAACGCGCGGGTCCTGGCCGATCAGCTTCTGTGTCTGGTCGATCACCTGCTGCGTGGACACGTCGCGGTCTTCCCACGGCACGAGGAAGACCGTCATCCCGCCGTTCGCGAAATCCTCCGTCTGGCCCCAGCCGCCCGGAGCGCGGACCAGCATCCGGCGGATTGGCTGGCCTTCGCCGACCTTGGGCAACATGCGGGCCTGGAGATCCTCCATATAGCCCTTCATCGTGTCGAAACCGGTGCCCTCGGCCGCCTGGATGTTGGTGAAGAAATAGCCGACATCCTCGGCGGGCGCGAGTTCGGAGGCGAGCGTCGCGCCGAGGCCTATGCACAGGGCCACGAAGGCAAGCGCCCCGCTGCCGACGGCGAGCGGCCGGTGGAGAAGCTTGCGAAGGGCGCCGGCATAGCTGCGCTGGACCCGGTCGAACTGGCGGTCGAACCATCTGGTCAGGCGGTTTTGCCCGGTTTCGGCGCGCAGCAGCTTGGAACAGAGCATCGGGGTGAGGGAGAGGGCGACGAAGCCGGAGAAGGCGATCGCCCCTATCATCGCGCCGGCGAGTTCGCGGAACAGGAGGCCGGTGTTGCCGGCGATGAAGTAGAGCGGCACGAACACCGCACAGACGACGACCGTGGTTGCCACCACCGCGAAGCCGACCTGGCGGGCGCCCTGGTAGGCGGCAACGAGCGGTGGCTCGCCCTTTTCGATGCGGTAGTAGATGTTTTCAAGCACCACGATCGCGTCGTCGACGACCAGCCCGATCGCGAGCACGAAGGCAAGCAGGGTGAGGAGATTGAGCGAGTAATCGAGGACATAGAGAACCGCGAAGGTGGCGATGAGGCAGATGGGGACGGTGATTGCCGGGATGATCGTCGCGCGCATCGAGCCCAGGAAAATGAAGATGACGGCGATCACCAGCACCGCGGCTTCGAGCAGGGTCATCCAGACATTGTCGATCGCCCGTTCGATAAACAGCGAGCTGTCGAAGCTGACAGCGAGCTCCATGCCTTCGGGCAGGGATTTTGTCACCTGCCCGATCGCGGCCTTGACGTCGTTTGCGACCTGGAGCGTGTTGGCGCCGGACTGGCGCACGATGCCGAGCCCGACCGCCTGTTCGCCGTTGGAGCGGAACAGGCTGTAGCGGCTTTCGGGCTCGAGGCTGACGCGGGCGATGTCACCGAGCCGGACGAGATAGCCGTCGGCGCTGCGGCCCACGACGAGGCGTTCGAATTCGGGCACGGTGGTGAACTGGCGGGTGACGCGCACGGTGAGGTTGGTGGAGGCGCCCTCGATCCGGCCGGCGGGAAGCTCGACATTCTGCCGCCTGAGCGCTGCCTCGATGTCGCCGGTGGTGAGGCTGTAGGCGATGAGCTTGGAGCGGGAGAGCCAGATTCGCATGGCCTGGCGCGCCTCTCCGCCGATCTGGACGCGGCTGACGCCATCGACTGCGCCGAACCGGTCGACGAGGACGCGCTGGGCATAGTCGGTCAGCTGCATCTGAGTCCACTGGGGGTGGATGACGTTCAGCCAGAGGACCGGCTGGGCATCGACATCGACCTTGGAGATTTCCGGGGGGTCGGCCTCCTGCGGAAGATTGTCGAGCACGCCCGAGATGCGGTCGCGGACGTCGTTCGCGGCGGCGTCGATGTCGCGCGTGGCGGAGAATTCAATGCTGATTTCCGAGCGGCCGTCGCGCGAGCGGGAGGTGATGGTCTCGATCCCCTCGATGCCGGAAATGCGGTCCTCGAGGATCTGGGTGATCTGGTTCTCGACCACCTGGGCGTTGGCGCCGCGGTAGCTGGTGTCGATCGAGACGATCGGCGGCTCGATCGCGGGGAGGTCGCGGACGGGAAGGCGGGTGAAGGAGACGATCCCGATGAGAACCAGGAGCAGCGACAGCACTGCTGCGAACACCGGCCGCCGGACCGAGATGTCGGAGAGGATCATGCGGCGTGCCCGGCCTGCATCATGACGCGTCCCGCGTCGGGGCGGCCTCGGGCTCGGGGGCTGGCTCGGGGGCTGGCTCTGCCGGGGCGGACGCGGTGCGCTCGACCGGCTTGATGGGGCCGGGCCCGCGCAGCTTGACCGTGCCTTCGGCGACCACGCGGTCGCCCTGCGCAAGCCCCGAAACGATTTCGACCCGGCCGTCGCGGCGGGTTCCGGCCTGGATTTCGACCCGGTTTGCCACGTCGTCGGGGCTGACCTTCCAGACATAGGCGCCGGCCCCTTCGCCGATGACGGCGAGTTCGGGGACGGTGAGTGCGTCGCGCGGGGCGGCGCGGATATCGACCGTCATCAGCATGCCGGGGCGCAGCCTGAGATCGGGGTTGGGCAGGATCGCGCGGGCAGTGGCGGCGCGGGAAACGGGATCGATCAGGGGGTCGACGGACGAGATGCGGCCGCGGAACTGTTCGCCGGGGAAGGCGGCTGCGGTGGCGGAAATCTCGAGCCCGGGCCTGAGCGCCGGAAGGAAGGTTTCGGGGACGGTGAAATCGAGCTTGATGGCGCTGTGATCGACGATGGTGGCGATTGCGGTGCCGGCGTTGACGACGGTGCCGGCCGAGATCCGGCGGAGCGAGAGCCAGCCGGAGAAGGGGGCGCGGATGATGCGGTCGGCGATCTGGGAGTTTGCCTGCTGCGACTGGGCGCGGGCGATATCGACATTGGCCTGCTGTTCATCGATGCGGGCCTTGGTTGCAAAGCCCTGGGCCTGAAGCTGCCTGAGGCGGGCGAGCTGGAGCTGGGCTTCGCGCAGGCGGGCCTGGCTTTCGTTGAGGTTGGCGCCCTGTTCGGAGCGGACGAGGGTGGCAATGACTGCGCCGCGGGGAACATATTGGCCGTCGGTGAAGTTGATCCGCTCGATCCGTTCCGTGACGGTGGAGTTGAGATCGGCCTGTTCGTTGGCGCGGGCGGTGCCGACGGCCTCGATCGAATCGACGACCCGGGTGAGCGCCACGCGATCGACGATGACGGCGGGCGCCCGGGGGGCGGATGGCCCACCCTTTGCGCCGCCGCTGGAATCGCCGGCCTTCCCCGACAGGCCGTCGACCAGCGAGCAGGCCGGCAGCGCCGCGCAGACCAGCAGTGACACGAGCATGGGGGCAGTGCGGGACAAGATGGATGGGCTTTCGGTCAGGTGATCGGGCTTTCGGACTTGGGGGCGCTTTCGGACTCGGGGCATTGGCATTGGCTATTGCTGGTGCAGATGGCCCGGCGATGAACAGCTTGCAATCATCGGCTGGCCTTGGCCAAGGGTTTCGAAGGACCTGTGCGACCGACTGCCGCCCTGCCGGCTGGACGAGGGGGGCTTTGACCGGCAGGAAGGCTTCCTATATTTGCACGATTGCAACTTGCAGGCGAGGGGCCGTTTCCTCGCTGGAAGCGGCACGCCATTGCTGAGGAAACCCGAGCGGACTGGATGGAACAGGTGGCGGCATTGCGGAATGGCCGGTTCGGGAACGCGAGCGGGCCGGGCGACGACGACGACGGGGTCGGCGGCGGGGACGGGCGCGGCACCGGGACCGGCGTTGTCACGCGCACGCGGACCGAGACGCGCAAGCCATCGCTGTACAAGGTGTTGCTGCTGAACGACGACTACACCCCGATGGAATTCGTGGTGCACGTGCTGCAGCGGTTTTTCCGGATGAGCATGGAGGATGCGACGCGGGTGATGCTGCATGTGCACCAGCGCGGCGTGGGGGTGTGCGGGATCTTCACCTATGAGGTGGCCGAGACGAAGGTTACGCAGGTGATGGATTTCGCGAAACAGCATCAGCACCCGCTTCAGTGCACGCTGGAGAAGGCGTAGCTGCCTCCAGCGAGGCGGCCGCGGCCAGCGCGCAGCGCTGACCTGCGGACCCGCCGGGGCACGCGGCCGGGGTGCGGCGGGG
>BBPD01000245.1_pt1 | contig 39896 bp, 38 predicted proteins | sample 1344911 | NCBI WGS metagenome assembly BBPD01 (sample SAMD00019088, study PRJDB2971) | groundwater metagenome | biome: freshwater biome; feature: mineral spring; material: ground water | place: USA: CA, Sonoma | collected 2011-09 | depth surface m
GCCGTCCCCGGCTCGGTCTTCACCCTGCAGGTCCGCACCGTCTGCGCAACCTTCGGGTCGTCGATCACCTTGAACGGCGCCTGCTGCAGCAGCGCCTCGTCGCCCTTCACCCACCAGGCAAGGCCCAGCCCCGGCTCCAGGCCGTATTGCGTCGTATAGCGGCCGTCCACCGCGCTCGGCGTCAGGCGGTAATCCTGCCCCCTGATGATCAGCGCCAGGTCGGGCTTGCCGTCCTTGTCGGTGCCAGCGATCGCGGTGATCGGCAGATCCTTCTCGCAGCTGTAGGCCACGCTGCTCGAAGCGCTCGCCAACGTCGGCTTGGCCGGCGCCTCCACCTTGGGCGCCTCCTCGGCCTTTTGCCCGCAGGCCGCCAGCAGCAGGGCGGCTGCCAGCAGGCCAGCCCGCCTCACGCCTTCAGCGCCTTCTCGATCGCAGCCTTCAGTTCGGGCGACGTCGGCTCCACCTTGCTGCTGAACCCGGCAATCGGCTTCCCGTCCTTGCCGATCAGGATCTTGTGGAAGTTCCATTTGGGCTCATTTTCGCTCGAAAGGCTCGCCTTTGCCCAGCGGTACAGCGGAATGGCATTGGGCCCCTTCACCACGGCCTTTTCGGTCATCGGGAAAGTGATCCCGAACTTGCTCTCGCAGAACTCCTTGATCTCGCCGGCCTTCTCATATTCCTGGCCGCCGAAATCACCCGAAGGCACGCCCAGCACGGTGAAGCCCTTGGGCCCAAGCGTCGTCTGCAGCTTCTGCAAGCCTTCATACTGGGGCGTGAACCCGCAGAAGCTGGCGGTGTTCACCAGCAGAACCACCTTGCCCCTCGTGGCGGTCGCCGGCAGCGGCCGGCCGTCGATCCGGGTCAGCTGGAAATCCTGCAGGCCGCGCGCAGCCGGCGCAGGTGCGGCCGCACTTTGCGCATTCACCGCCGACACGATCATGCCGGCACCCGCCAACAACACGCCCGCACCCAGGATAGGAAGCCAGATCCGCATCGATGATCCTCGTCAAGAAATTTCCCTGCCGATACGCCAAGCGCTTCGCCTCTGCAACTGCGCCTGTGTGCAGCAGTGTGTTTCGGATACGGCTGCGCGGCAAACCCCCATTCCGGCCCCCCATTCATGCTTTGCCGAACCTCAGCTTGCCGCTAACAGGCAGGAATGAAACGCACCACCGGCCAGGACAGGTCCGTCACCGCCAACTGGCGCCCCGCCACCCGCCTCGTGCGCGGCGGCACCGCGCGCAGCGAATATGGCGAAACGTCCGAGGCCATCTTCCTCACCTCGGGCTATTGCTACGACAGCGCCGAGGAAGCCGCCGCCCGCTTTCGGGGCGAGGCGAAGGGCATGACCTATTCGCGCCTGCAGAACCCGACCGTCGAGATGCTCGAGGAACGCCTCGCGCTGCTGGAAGGCGCAGAGGCCTGTCGCGTCTCCGCCTCCGGCATGGCCGCCATGTCGGCGACGCTCATGTCCACCCTCTCGGCAGGAGACCATCTTGTCGCCGGGCGCGCGCTGTTCGGCTCGTGCCGGGTGCTGGTCGATACCATCCTGCCCCGCTTCGGCGTGGAAACCACCACTGTCGATGGCCGCGACACAGAGGCCTTCGCCGCCGCCATGCGCCCCAACACGAAGGCGGTTTTCCTCGAAACCCCCGCCAACCCCACACTCGACATCGTGGACCTGCAGGGCGTCGTGGCAATCGCCCATGCGGCCGGCGCGCTCGTCATCGTGGACAACGCCTTTGCCAGCCCGATCGTCCAGCGCCCGCTGGAATTCGGCGCCGACATCGTCGCCTATTCCGCCACCAAGCTGATGGACGGGCAGGGCAGGGTGCTGGCAGGCGCCGTGATGGGCCCGGCCGAATGGATGGAAAAAAGCTATCTCGCCTTCACCCGCCACACCGGCCCCATCCTCTCGCCATTCAACGCGTGGGTGGTGCTGAAAAGCCTCGAGACGCTCGACCTGCGTGTGCAACGCGCCTGCGAAAATGCGCTGAAGGTCGCGCAGGTGCTCGAAACCCGCGTGCCCCGCCTCCTTTATCCGGGCCTCGCCTCCCACCCGCAGCACGCGCTCGCCATGCAGCAGATGACAGCCGGTGGCACCATCCTCGCGCTGCACCTGGATGGCGGCCGCCGCCAGGCCCACGCCCTGCTCGACGCGCTCCAGCTGATCGACATCTCCAACAATCTGGGCGACAGCCGCACGCTGATGACGCACCCCGCCTCCACCACCCATGCCAGCGTCGCAGACACCATCCGCGCCGAAATGGGAATCGGCGAAGGCATGCTCCGCCTCTCCGTCGGCCTCGAGGACCCTGCGGACCTGATCGAGGATCTGGATCAGGCGCTGAAGGCAGCCGGGCTGTGATGCGCCGTTTGCTCCCTTCGGTCGCTGCGCACCTGCGGCCACACCGCACCCCCGCCCAACCGCCCCAAGGATACGCTCGACGGGCGTTTGGGCGGGGGTGCGCGGCGGTGGGAGGCTCCGGCCGTAAGGCCGCAAGGTCATGAGACTCCCGGGCCTGTTCACCGCGGTTGCCACCACCGACGGCATTACCGTGCGCGTTCATCCGCGCTATGCCGGCGACCAGTCCGACCCCGAAAACGGCCACTGGGTCTGGCACTATCATGTCCGCATCGAGAATGGCTCGGGGCTCCAGGTCCAGCTGCTCGATCGGCACTGGATCATCACCGACGGCCGGGGGGAGCGCCGCGACGTGATGGGCGAAGGCGTGGTCGGCGAACAGCCGGTCATCGCGCCGGGCGGCAGCTATGATTATGTTTCGGGTTGCCCGCTCGCCACGCCGATGGGCCAGATGCGGGGCGCCTTCGGCCTGCAGGATGGTGGCGGCCGCCGCTTCGAGGTGGAAATCCCCGGCTTCGATCTCCTGTCGCCAGATGCGAAGCGGGCCTCCAACTGATGAAGCGGTCGCTGCTTCCCCTCAATGCGCTGCGCGTCTTCGATGCCGCTGCCCGCACGCTCAGCTTCACGAAAGCCGCCGACGAACTCGCCGTCACCCCCGCGGCCGTCGGGCAGCAGATCCGCGCGCTGGAGGAAACGCTCGGCGTCATCCTGTTTCGCCGCACCGCGCGCGGCCTCGAACTCACGCCCGAAGCGGTCCGGGCGCTGCCGCACCTGCGCGCTGGCTTCTCCGCCTTCGAGGAATCGGTTGCAGCGCTTCAGGAAGGGCAGGGCCAGACCCGCCTGTCGCTCGGCTGCGCGCGGGGCGCGATCCGCCACTGGCTGCTGCCCCGCCTGACGGGCTGGCTGGAAGCCAACCCCGACGCAAGCGTGCAGGTGCTTGCCCTCGACGGCCCGGTCGATTTCGCCCAGGCAAATCTCGATCTCGCGCTCAGCTTCGGCCCCGCGCCCGATGCCGAAGGCGTGTTCGGCCGCAAGCTGGCTCCCGAAAATGGCACGGAGCTGCTCGTCACGGTCGCGGCCCCCGGCGCGCCCGCGCGCGCGCTCGGCTGGCGCAGCAAGGACGGCCCGGCCGTGGCGCTGCCCGATGCCGGCCAGGCGCTGGATTGGGCGATCGCAGGGCTGGGCGAAGCCCGCGTTCCCCTCACGCTCGCAGCCGCAGCACTCGCTGCCGGCCGGATCGAGGAGCGCGCCGAGCGCATGCCCACCGACGATTGCTACTGGCTCTGCGCGCCTGCCCCCCAATGGAGAAGCGCCAAGGTAAAGGCGCTGGTTGAAACGCTGGCCGCCTGATCAGACCTTCTCGCTCACCCGGATCGCCGCGCGGCAGCCGGCACGGATGATTGCCGAAATCAGCGGATAGGCCGGCGTCTCCTCTGCGCCGTGCGCCACTGCCGTCTCGCGATGCTCCAGCTCGTCGGCCTGGAATTCGGCCACCAGCTCCTCAAGCTCCGCGTCGGTGCCCGCCAGGGCCGCGCGCTGTGCGGCATAATGCCGGTCGATCTCGGTCTCCACCGCCGCTGTCACAGCCATTGCCGCCTTGGGGCCCGCCAGCGCCGAGGCCGCCCCCAGCGCAAACCCCGCCAGATGCCACAGCGGCATCAGCAGCGTCGGGCGCACCCGGCGTTCCACCAGCAGCCGGTCGAACGTCTTCAGATGCTTTTCCTCCTGGGCCGCCATCCGCGCGATCTCGCCCGAAAAGGGATGGCGCGTGCCCATCACTGCAAGCTGGCCGGCATAGATGCGCGCGGCGCCATATTCGCCGGCATGGTCCACCCGCACCATCGCCGCCGTGTCCGGGGCACCATCCCCTGCCAGTCGCACCGAAGCGTTCGTCATCGCACCCTCTTTCCAGTGAACAGCATCGCCGCCGCCCCGCACAGCGCAGCGCCGACCGAAATCAGCGCATTCCACCCTGCCATGGACACACCCAGAAGGCTCCACGGGATTTCGTCGCACCTCACCAGCGGCGCCGTCAGCAGGCTGTCCAGCATGGCCTCGGTGCTCATCCCCGCCGTCACGGGGGAGGTGCAGGCCGTTATCCCCGGCCACCATTTCTGCTCGACCCCGGCATGGAACAGCCCAAGCCCCGCTGCATCAAGCATCGCCAGCACGGCCAGCCAGCCAAGCGCCCGGTTGCCCGTCGCCCAGCCAAGCCCCGCCACCACCAGCACGCCCAGATGCGCCCAGCGCTGCCAGTGGCACATCTCGCACGGCTTCAGCCCGCCGATATACTGAAAGGCAAGCGCCCCCAGCAGCAGCCCGCCCGAAACGGCGAACAGCAGTGCAGGTGCCGTCCGGCCTTGCGTCACTTGGCGGTCGAGGCCACCTGCGCCGGCGGAACCGCTGCTGCGCCTGCCACCTGCGCCGGCGCGACAGGCCGCGCGCCCAGCCGCGACACCAGCTTCACCGCATAATCCAGCTGGAAGTCGGTGACGCCGGCCTTCTTCAGTTCGTCGGCCGTCAGGCGGAAGCGCGGATCGGGCTTGCCGTCGTCCTCGATCAGATTGTCGTCGGCCTTCTTCTCGGCAATCAGATGGTTCCTGAGGTCCGCCTCGCGCAGCCGCGGCCGTTCGTTGCGGGTCGGGTCCGTCAATTGCGGCACCATGATATCGGGGTCGATCCCCGCTTCCTGCACCGATCTGCCCGACGGGGTGTAGTAGCGCGCGGTCGTCAGCCTCAGGCCCGTTTCGGGCCCCAGCGGGATCAGGGTCTGCACGCTCCCCTTGCCGAAGGTGCGCTGCCCCAGCACGATCGCCCGCTTCTGGTCCTGCAGGGCGCCGGCCACGATCTCGGCCGCCGAAGCCGAGCCCTCGTCCACCAGCACCACCACCGGCTTGCCGCCGGTCAGGTCGTCGGCGCGGGCATAGTAGCGCTCGATGTCGCCCTTGGTCCGGCCGCGCTGGCTCACGATCTCGCCGCGCTCCAGGAACGTGTCCGACACCTCGATCGCCTGGTCCAGCAGGCCGCCCGGGTTCGACCTCAGGTCGATCACGAAGCCGGCAAGATCGGGCCCGATCTTGCGGCTCAGTTCGGAAACGGCATTGCGCGTCGCCTCGCCCGTCTGCCGGTTGAAGCTCGCGATCCGGATTACGCCCACATTGCCCTTCGCCTCGAATCGCACCGGGCGGATCTTGATCACTTCGCGCACCAGCGTGAAGTTCAGTGGTTTCGGCTGCCCGGGGCGCACCACCGTCAGCTTGATTTTGGTCCCCGGCGAGCCCCGCATCTTGTCCACCGCCTCGTTCAGCGAGGTACCGAAGATCAGCTCGTCATTGAGGTGGGTGATAAAGTCGCCCGATCTGATGCCAGCCCGCGCTGCCGGTGTCTCGTCGGTGGGCGACACCACGCGAACCGCGCCATCCTCCGACGATACCGTCAGGCCCAGCCCGCCATATTCGCCGTCGGTCTGCGATCGCATGCTTTCGCTGTCGCTGGCGTCCAGATAGCTCGAATGCGGGTCCAGGCTCGCCAGCATCCCGTTGATTGCGCCTTCCACGAGCTTCCGGTCGTCAACCTGGTCCACATAGGCCTCGCGCACCTTCAGGAACACGTCCATCAGCGTGTCCAGCTCGCGCCAGGTCTCGTTGCCCCGCGCGGCATTCACCGCGGTCGGCAGCGTCAAGGCCAGCATGGCCCCGGCAGAGCCCGCAAGCAGCGTGTGGACGAAAGGCTTCATCGGCAGACCCTCTTTTGCGGGGCAATGGTTCCGGGCGCAGGATTCGCCCGATCCACCCATCACCCTAGCATCTTGAACGGCAGGTGAAAGGCGCTGTTAGTCGCGGTGATAGGGATGGCCAGCCAGGATCGACCAGGCACGGTACAGCTGCTCTGCCAGCATGGCGCGCGCCAGCAGATGCGGCCAGGTCGCAGGCCCCAGCGCCAGCACCAGGTCCGCCGAGGCCCGTGTCCCGGCCCCGTGCCCGTCTGCCGGCCCCAGCAGGAAGCGCGTCTCGCGCACCCCCTCCTCGCGCCACTGCCCCAACCGCCGCGCCAGCGCTTCGCTGGAAAGCGCCGTGCCCCGCTCGTCCAGCACAATGGTCCGGCTGCCGGGGGCCGCCGCCGGCAGGGCAGCCGCGTCGCCCAGTTCGACAACCGACGCGCCCCATGGAATGCGCTTCAGATAGCGCTCGACAAGCTCGGCCTCGGGCCCGCGCCCGGCCTTGCCATAGGCGATGATCGAAAGTTTCAGGGGCGCCTAGGGCCGCGCGCCCTCGGCGCGGATCGGAGCCCCCTCGCTGTCGAAGGCCCACATCTTTTCCAGGCCATAGAAGGTCCGGACCTCGGGTCGGAACAGGTGGACAATCACGTCCTTGGCGTCGATCAGCACCCAGTCGGCGCTCGACAGCCCCTCGATCTTCACGCTTCGGCCCAGTTTCTGCTTCGCCTCGGCCTCGATCCGCTGCGCAAGCGCGGCCACCTGCCGGGTCGAACGCCCGCTCGCGATCACCATATGGTCGGCAATCGTGCTTCGCCCGGCCAGCGGGATCGTCACCACCTCTTCTGCCTGCCCCTCGTCCAGGCAGTGCAGGATCAGGGCGTGCAGCGCTTCCACGCTTTTGTCGGCGTCGGTCAAGTCGGGGTTCCTGTTCTGGATGATGGGGCAGCAAGCCCAGGCGGCTGCCTGTCGGCCCAGTCGGGGTCTGCCGCGCGCAGATCGGTCGCGGATTGCGGGTCAAGCCCGAAGTTCACAAGGGCAATTCCAGGCAGGCGCCAGTTCCTCCATCCGGCCGGCAAGCGGTGGCTGTGCCGCCGCAGCCAGCCCATCGCCGGGGCGGTCTGGCCGGCGCCAACATAATCCGGTCGGGCCATCACCACAATCGGAACCGTCCGCGCAATGTCGCGCCAGGCCACCCAGCGGTGGAACTGGGCCAGGTTGTCGGCGCCCATCAGCCACAGGAAGCGCACCTGCGGAAAGCGCCGCTGCAGTGCCTGCAAGGTGTCGATCGTCAGCTGCGTGCCCAGCTCCGCCTCGATTCCCGTCGGCCGGATGCGCGGGTGCCGCGCCACGGCCCGCGCCGAGGCCAGGCGCGCGGCATGGGGCGCCATGCCGACAACCGGCTTCAGCGGGTTCTGCGGGCTCACCAGCCACCAGACCTCGTCCAACCCCAGCCGCGCCATTGCGGCCAGGCTCATCCGTCGGTGGCCGGAATGCGCCGGGTTGAACGAGCCGCCTAGCAGCCCGACCGAAAAGCCCTTCCTCAAGGCCGGATGTGGCCTGCGCCCACGACCACGGTCTTGAAGGTCGTCAGCCCCTCCAGCGCGACCGGCCCGCGCGCGTGCAGCCGCCCGGTCGCAATCCCGATCTCCGCGCCGAAGCCGAACTCGCCGCCATCGGCATATTGGGTGGAGGCGTTCCACAGCACGATCGCCGAATCGACTGCCCCCAGGAACCGCTCCGCCGCCGCGGCGTCGCCCGTCACGATCGCATCCGTGTGGGCGCTGCCATGTGCCGCGATATGCGCGATCGCACCCTCCACGCCGTCCACCAGCCCCACTGCACAAACGGCGTCCAGATATTCCGTGTCCCAATCCTCGGGCGCAACCGGCTTCAGCCGGGCGTCCAGCCCCATCAGCTCGGGCGCCACCCGGCATTCGCAGCCGGCCTCCAGAAGCGCCGTCAGCAGGGCAGGGGCCTGAGAGGCTGCTGCCCGGTCGATCAGCAGCGTTTCCATCGCGCCGCAGATGCCGGTGCGCCGCATCTTGGCATTCAGCGCAATCGCGCGCGCCATTGCCGGATCGGCGGCGGCATCGACATAGACATGGTTGTTGCCATCCAGATGCGCCAGCACCGGAACCCGCGCATCGGCCTGCACCCGCGCCACCAGCCCCTTGCCGCCGCGCGGCACGATGATGTCGATCAGGCCCGACGCCGCCAGCATGGCGCCAACGAAGGCCCGGTCGGTCGTCGGCACCAGCTGGATCGCGTCTGCCGGCAGCCCGGCGGCGTCCAGCCCCTGCACCAGGCAGCGGTGGATCGCGCGCGCGCTTTCCATCGCCTCGGATCCTCCGCGCAGGATGCAGGCATTGCCCGACATCAGGCAAAGCGCGCCCGCATCCGCCGTCACATTGGGCCGGCTTTCATAGATGATGCCCACCACGCCCAGCGGCACCCGCACCCGGCGGAACCTGAGGCCGTTGGGCCGCTCCCACGCCTTGATCGTCTCGCCCACCGGATCGGGCAGGCCCGCCACCGCGTCGAGGCCCGCTGCCATGCCCTCGATCCGCGCGGGTGTCAGCTTCAGCCGGTCCTGCATCGCAGCCGACAGATGGCCGGCCAGGCCCATGTCCACCGCGTTCGCAGCCCCGATTGCCTCTGCCCCTGCGCGGATCGCAGACGCCATCGCGCGAACGGCCCCGGCCTTCGCTGCAGTCGGCGCAGCCGCAAGCACGCGCGCAGCCGCCCGGGCGCGCGCGCCCATCGCAGGCATCAGCATTTCAGGCGTCGTCAGGTCCGGGGCAGGCGCAACATTCATGAAAGCATCACCAGCTGGTCGCGATGGATCATCGCACTGCGTGGTGCATAGCCCAGAATGTCGGCCAGCGCATCGCGGCTCTTGCCCGCGATCAGCCGGGCATCGGCCGCATCATAGCTCACCAGCCCGCGCGCGATCAGCTTGCCCCCCTCGTCCAGCACATCCACAGCGTCGCCGCGCCGGAACTGCCCCTCGATCCCGATCAGCCCGGCGGCCAGCAGGCTCTTGCCGGCCTTCAGCGCGCGCGCAGCGCCCGCATCCACCGTCAGCCGCCCCTCCACCTGCATCCGGCCGGCAAGCCACGCCTTGCGGGCGGTCAGCGGATCGGGCGGAACGAAGATGGTGCCATGGCCCGTCTCGCGGAACCGGCGCAGCGGGTTTTCCGGCTTGCCCGCCACGATTGCAACCGGAATGCCCGCGGCATGCGCGATCCGCGCGGCCTCCACCTTGGCGAACATCCCGCCAGATCCCATGCCCGACGAAGACGCCCGGCTCGCCATGTGCGCAACCGCCGACAGGTCGGTCACCGTCGGGATCAGCTCGGCCGTCGGGTCTTCGGCCGGATTGGCGGTGTAAAGCCCGTCGATGTCGCTCAGCAGGATCAGCCCGTCGCTGCGCGCCGCCTGCGCCGCGCGCGCGGCCAGCCGGTCGTTGTCGCCGAACCGGATTTCCTCGGTCGCAACCGAATCATTCTCGTTCAGGATCGGCACCACCCCCAGGCTCAGCAGCCGGTCCAGCGTGGCGCTTGCGTTCAGGAAGCGCCGCCGGTCCTCGAAATCGCCCAGCGTCACCAGCATCTGCGCAGCCGTGATCCCGTGCCGGCCCAGCAGCTCGGCCCACAGGCCCGCCAGGATGATCTGCCCCGTGGCAGCCGCAGCCTGCGCATCCTCCAGGTTCGCGCGCCCGCCCCTGGGCAGCTTCAGCCGCCGCGAACCCAGCGCAATCGCGCCCGACGACACCAGGATAATCTGCTGCCCCGCCGCATGCGCAGCGGCAATGTCCGCCACCAGCGTCTCCAGCCAGCCGGTCCGCACGTCGCCGGCCGCCGCCACCAGCAGGCTCGAGCCCACCTTCACCGTCAGCCGCCCGGCAACGCCGGCTGCAAACATTCCAGCACGCCCGCTCGCAGTCACGTCGGCCTCGCGCCCGCCGCTCATAGCGGCGACCACCCGCCCATGCGCGCATCGGCCCGCGTCTCCGGCGGAAACAGCTCGGCCAGGATCGTGTCCAGCACAGCCTCCATCCCCAAGCCCGTCATCGCGGCTGCAACCAGCGGCGGCGTGCCCGTCCGGCGCTCGATTGCCCTCGACACCGCCGCGATCTTCTGCGGGCTTGCCGTGTCCGCCTTCGACAGCACCACGATCTCCACCTTGTCCTCAAGGCCCGCGCCATAGGCCTCCAGCTCGCCGCGCACGATGTCATAGCCGGCCGTCGGTGCCTCGCCGCCGGCATCCACCAGGTGCAGCAGCAGGCGGCAGCGCTCCACATGGCCCAGGAACCGGTCGCCGATCCCCGCCCCGTCGGCCGCACCCTCGATCAGGCCCGGAATGTCGGCCATCACGAACTCGCGGCCGCGGTGGCTCACCACCCCCAGCTGCGGCTTCAGCGTGGTGAAGGCATAGGCCCCCACCTTCGCACTGGCGTTCGTCACCGCGTTCAGCAGGCTGGATTTTCCCGCATTCGGCAGCCCCACCAGCCCCACGTCGGCCAGCAGCTTCAGCCGCAGCCACACGCTCATCTCCCGGCCGGGAAAGCCCTTCTGGAACTGCCGCGGCGCGCGGTTGGTCGACGATTTGTAATGCGCATTGCCCTTGCCGCCGTCTCCTCCCTTCAGGAACAGCAGCGTCTGCCCGGCCTCCGTCAGGTCGGCAAGCAGCGTGCGCTCCTCGTCGTCGGCCAGAATCTGTGTGCCCACCGGCACCGGGATCAACAGCGGGCGCCCGGCCGCGCCATGCCGGTCCGACCCCATGCCGCCGGCCCCGCGCTCGGCGCGGAAATGCTGGGTGTAGCGAAAGTCGATCAGCGTGTTCAGGCCGGGCACCGCCTCGAACAGGATGTCCCCGCCGCGCCCGCCGTCGCCGCCGTTGGGGCCGCCATATTCGATGAACTTCTCGCGCCGGAAGCTCACGCACCCGTCCCCGCCCCAGCCGGACTTCAGGTGGATCTTTGCCTGGTCGAGGAACATCATGGTGCGTGGCTCTTTAGTCCCGGATTGAACGGGCCGGAAACGAAAAAGGCCGGGCGAGCCCGGCCTTACTCCGTGTTGCCTCGATCGCCGGCGGTCGCAGCCGCTGCGTTGGCTGTCGCGCCGTCAGGCGCGGCGGCCGGTCGGCCTTGCGGCCACGACGTGTCCGGATCTGACGGGGCCGGATCTGGCGGGGCCGGATCTGGCGGGCTTATTCAGCCGCCTGCGCCGCCCGGATCGAGACATATTTGCGGCCCTGCTTGCCGTCGTGGAATTCCACGCGGCCGTCTGCGGTTGCAAACAGGGTGTGGTCGCGGCCGAGCCCCACGTTCACGCCCGGCCACACGCGGGTGCCGCGCTGGCGGATGATGATGTTGCCGGCAACCGCTTCCTGGCCGCCGAACAGCTTGACGCCAAGCCGCTTTGCATTCGAATCACGGCCGTTGCGCGACGAGCCGCCTGCCTTCTTGTGTGCCATGCCGGGGCTCCTTTACGCGATCGAGAGGATCTTGAGCACCGTCTGCTGCTGACGGTGGCCGTTCTTGCGGCGATAGTTGTGCCGGCGACGCTTCTTGAAGATGATCACCTTGTCGCCCTTGTTGTGGGCCATGATCTCGGCCGTCACCCTGGCCTTGCCGGCCTCCATCAGGGCACCGCCATCCGACAGCAGGAGGACATCAAGCTCGATCCTGCTGCCGGCGTCGCCGTCCAGCTTCTCGACCGTGATCTTGTCATCGGCCGCAACCCGATACTGCTTGCCGCCCGTGCGAACCACCGCGAACATCGTCAAATTCCTCGTCGCCATGCGGGCGGCAGCCTGTTGCCGAAACGCCCATGAAGATTGCAAACGCAAAGCGGGCCCGCCTGTCAAGCGAGGGGCCCGCGGAAAGCGCGGCACATATGGCGACCGCCCCTTCTTGTCAACAAGCCCTGCCGGGTTCTACCCAGCAGGCACAAGCGCCGCATCGTCGTGCAGCGCCCGGCAGGAAAACCCGCATGCGCACAACCATCGCTGCCCTTCTGGCCCTTGTCCCGGCAGTGGCTTCCGCCCAGTCCGTTCCGCCGGCAGCGGAAGCGGCTGGCCCGCTCACGGCGATCAAGGCGGGCCGCCTGATCGCCGATCCGCGCAGCGGCAACGGCGCGCCTGCCCTCATCCTGGTGGAAGCCGGCCGGATCAAGGCCGTCCTGCCGGCTGGTTCGCCCGTGCCCGCCGGCGCGCGGGTCGTCGACCTGTCGGACGCTACCGTCCTTCCGGGCCTCATCGATTCCCATGTGCATCTGACGGGGGACCCGGGCGGCGATTACCGGCAGGAGGCTGTCGACAGCGATGAATATGCCGTTGCCCTTGGCGCCAAAAACGCCCGCGCGACCGTCCAGGCCGGCTTCACCACGGTCCGCGATCTCGGCTCCGCGCGCCTCACCGCCTTTGCGCTGAGGGACGCAATCGCCCGCGGCCATGTGCCCGGCCCGCGCGTCCTTGCCTCGGGCCCCGCCGTTTCCATCATCGGAGGCCATGGCGACGTGAACAACTTCCGGCCCGATGTCGCCGAGGCGCTTGACCAAGGCAACACCTGCACCGGCGCCGAGCAGTGCGCCGCGCGCGTGCGCGAAGCCTCCAAGCGCGGGGCCGACGTGATCAAGATCACCGCAACCGGCGGCGTGCTTTCGCAGCAGGCGCGCGGCCTCGGCCAGCATTTCACCGGCCCCGAAATGCAGGCGATCACGGCCACCGCCACCAGCCTCGGCCTCAAGGTCGCCGCGCACGCCCATGGCGACGACGGCATCCGCGGCGCCTCCGACGCGGGCGCCGCCTCGATCGAGCATGGCACCTTCATGACGGCCGACACCATCAGGGCGATGAAGGCGAACGGCACCTGGTATGTGCCGACACTCGCCGCGCTCACCGGCCTCCAGGAGCGCGTGGGCAGGAACATCTTCACCCCCGCCGTCGAAAAGAAGGCGCTCGACGCGCTGGCGCTGTGGGGCCGTGCCCTCGACGCGGCAAATCGCGCCGGCGTCAAGATCGCCTTCGGCACCGACGCCGGCGTGATCGAACATGGCCGCAACGCCGAGGAGTTCGCGCTGATGGTGGAAAAGGGCGGCATGAGCCAGCGCGCGGCCCTTGTCGCGGCCACCACGGGCGCCGCCGAACTGCTCGGCCTCGCCGACGAGGTGGGCACCATCGCGCCCGGCAAGTCGGCCGACATCATCGCGGTCGCCGGCGACCCGCTGAGCGATCCGCGCGCCCTCCTCAAGATGCGCTACGTGATGGCGTCTGGCCGCACCGTCGCGCTCGATTGATCGGGCGCCCCGGGTCGCAGCGTCAGCGCAGCGTTCCGAACGCGCCCAGCCGCTGTGCCGCTGCCTCGGCCGCTGCCACATCCCCCTTTTCCAGCGGCGCCAGGATCGCCCGGCCGTTCTGCACCATCAGCCGCTCGAACCCGTCGCTGGCCGGCGCCTTCACCGCGCGTTGCAGCAGCGCCCTTGCCTTCGGCGCATTGTCGGGCGACAGGTTCAGGAGGGTCGTCGCATAGAACACCGGCACCACCGGGTCGGCCCCCGGGCTTGCGACCGCCTTGTCGTAATAGCGCTGCCCGTCCTTCGCGCTGGCGCCAAGCGCGGTGCCCGCGATGAACTTGCCCAGTGTCGCGATCGCCTCGCCGTGCCAGCCGCCCAGCGCACCCAGCACCAGCGCATCGTTCGGGTGCTTTGCCAGCAGGGCCTCGAAATTCCGCCGCGCCTGCTTTGCCAGCCCGATGTTGTTCTCCAGCTTCGCACGATAGCCGATTGCAATCGCCTTCTGCAGCTGCGCCTCGGGATGGCCCGGCTGAAGCGCCAGTGCGGCGTCGAAATCCCGCTCGGATGCCAGCAGCAGCTCGCGCGCCTTCTTGCGGTCGGTCGTCTGGAAAGCGGCGATGGTCGATCCCGCCCGCCCGGCGGCCACCAGCCCCGCAACGCTGTTTTCCTTGCGCCCTGCCGTCACGGCCTCGGCAAACCGCCCGGCTTCGAAGGCCTCGGTTGCAACACTCGCCAACCCGGGCGACGCCATCAGCAGGCCCGCAACAACACAGATGATCTTCACGCAGTCACCCCTTCGCCCAGCGCCGATCCGATCAGCCGCCGGCTGTTCGCCACGCCGTATAGCGCAAAGAAGGTGCCCATGCGCGGCCCCTGCGACGATCCGAGCAGCACCTCGTAAAGCGCCTGGAACCAGGCCCGCAGCGGCTCGAACCCGTGCCGCTTGCCGACCTCATAGACCTCGAACTGGATCGCCTCTGCGTCGGCGGTCGGATTCGCGCCCAGCCAGGCCTCCAGCTCGGCAAGCGCCCCGCGCTCCCGGTCGTCGGGCGGGCGCCGCTTCAGCGTGGGCGCCACCTGGTCGGCATGGAAAGCAATCGCCGCATCAAGCAGCGCCTTCAGCCGCGGGTCGGCCTCGGGCTCGCACTGCGGGGCATAGCGCTTGAGGTAGGCGCCCAGCATGGCCGCATCCGTTGCCCCCGACACCGCGACCAGGTTCAGCAGCAGCGCAAAAGACACCGGCGGCGCATAGGCCGGCGGCGGCCCGCCGTGCACATGGAAGGCCGGGTTGCCCAGCTGCTCCTTCGGCGCCTGCCCGGGGTAGGCGGCCACGAACTGGAAATACTCGTCCATCGCCTTGGGGATCACCCCCGGGGACAGCTTCTTGGCCGCGCGCGGCTGCTGGAACATGTAGAAGGCCAGGCTCTCGGGCGGGGCATAGCGCAGCCACGCCTCGATGGTCAGGCCATTGCCCTTGGTCTTGGAGATCTTCGCGCCCTCGGCATCCAGGAACAGCTCATAGTTGAACCCCTCCGGCGGCTTTGCGCCAAGGGTGCGCGCAATCTGGCTGGAGAGCTTCACCGAATCGATCAGGTCCTTGCCCGACATCTCGTAATCCACGCCCAGCGCCACCCAGCGCATCGCCCAGTCCACCTTCCACTGGAGCTTGCAGCGGCCGCCCGTCACCGGAACAGTCATCGTCTCGCCCGTCTCGGGGTCGGCATAGCCGACGGTGCCGGCGGCCACATCGCGCCCCGTCAGCGGCACCTGCAAAACCTTCCCCGTCCGCGGGCAGACGGGAAGGAACGGCGAATAGGTCGCCTGCCGCTCGGTCCCCAGCGTCGGCAGCATCACGGCCATGATCGTATCGTATCGCTCCAGCACCAGGCGCAAGGTCGCATCGAACCGCCCCGAGCGATAACAGTCGGTCGAGCTCAGGAATTCGTAATCGAAGCCGAAGCCGTCCAGAAAGGCGCGCAGCCGCGCATTGTTGTGGTGGCCGAAGCTGTCGTGCGTGCCGAACGGGTCGGGCACCACCGTCAGCGGCAGGTCCAGATGCGCCTTCAGCATCTCCTGCTCCGGCAGGTGCGGCGGCACCTTGCGCATCCCGTCCATGTCGTCACTGAACGCGATCAGCCGCGTCTTCACGCCCGGGCACAGCAACTCGAAGGCGCGCCGCACCATGGTCGTGCGCACCACCTCGCCGAAGGTGCCGATGTGCGGCAGCCCCGATGGGCCATAGCCGGTCTCGAACACCACGCCGTCCGCGGGAAAGCCGTCCGGATACCGCGCGACAACCTTGCGCGCTTCCTCGAACGGCCAGGCCTTGCTTGACATGGCTTCCGCGGCCAAGGCTTCCAGTTGTGCGGGCGAAAGGCTGTCGAGTCCGGTGAACATGGTCGCTCCTTTGCCATATCCCGCTCTTGTCGCAAGTCATGCCGGCCTGTGGCGGGCTGATGCATCGGGGCACACTGGCGCACTTTCGCGGTCCGAAGCCGTCCGCCGGCTGGCCGACACGCCCCATATCCTGCTCAACGCGCCCATGATCGGCCACCGCCTGGGCCTCGCCGACCTCTCCGGGCTCGATCTCCTCGAACTGCACGCCTTCGTCTCGCCCGCCACCTTCCTCGTTCCCTCCGCGCGCGGCCTTGCCACCAGCCTCGGGCTCGAACCGCTGCAGCGCGACCAGGACGAGGCCGCCTTTCTCCGGCAGGCCGCAGCCGCGCTTCTGGCGAAACTGTCCAACCGGCAATGGCCGCACCGTGCCGGCGCGCGCGAAAGCCTCGAACGGCTGCACCGGCGCGGCTGGCTCTGGGCCCAGCCCGTCGCCGAGGCGATGGGCACCACAGCTGCCGCCGCAGACCTGTTCACCGCGCTCCCCGAATGGACGGACGCGCCCCCCCGCCTGCCGCCGCTCGCCCGCACCCATTCCGAAGCCGACGTCCACGACACCCTCCGGCGCCTAGCCGGCGACCGGCGCGAGCCGCGCGATGGGCAGAAGGCCTATGCAGCGGCCGCCCTCCACGCCTTCCAGCCGCGCGAAAGCCGCGATGGCCCCAACCTTGCCATCGCCGAGGCTGGCACCGGGATCGGCAAGACGCTGGGCTATCTCGCGCCCGCAAGCCTCCACGCCTCCGAGACCGGCGAGCAGGTCTGGCTCTCCACCTACACCCGTGCGCTGCAACGCCAGCTGAAGGCCGAAACCCGCCGCAGCCTGCCCGGCCTCGTGGCGGCGGGCCAGGTCGTCGTCCGCAAGGGCCGCGAAAACTACCTCTGCCTCCTGAACCTCGAGGATGCGATGCAGGGCGCCTTTGCCGGCCGCCCCGCCGTCTTCGCCGAGCTCGTCGCCCGCTGGGCGCGGTTCACGGCAGACGGCGACATGGTGGGCGGCGATCTCCCGGGCTGGCTTCCGGGCCTGTTCCGCCGCGGCACGGCCTTGCCCGCCCTCACCGACAGGCCCCGACCGGTGATAGCCGGTCTTACAGACCGGCGGGGCGAATGCATCCGCTCGGCCTGCCCGCACTTCCGCCGCTGCTTCATCGAGAAGTCGGTGCGCGAAGGCCAGAAGGCGAGCCTCGTCATCGCCAACCATGCGCTCGTGATGGCCAATGCGGTGCGGGCCCGCGCCGAAGGCAAGGGCCTCACCCGCATCGTGTTCGATGAAGGCCACCATCTTCACGCCGCCGCCGACAGCGCCTTTTCCGTCGTGCTCTCGGGCGGCGAGGCGATCGAACTGCGCCGCTGGCTGCTGGGCCCCGATCGCCCGGGAACAGGGGGAGGGCGCCGTTCGGGGCGCCGCCGCGGCCTCGCCGCCCGCCTGCTGGATGTCACCAGCTACGACGGCGAAGGCGGCACCGCGCTGGACGAGATACTGCACCTCGCCCGCGAGCTTCCCGGCGCCGACTGGCTCAGCCGCATCGCAGCGGGCGAACCCGAGGGCCCAGTCGAGGCCCTGGTCGCTGCCGTCCGCACCCATGTCCTCACGCGCGCAACCGACGAGGAGCGCGGCTACAGCCTCGAAACCGAAATCGCCGCGCTGACCCCCGGCCTCCCCGAAGCAGTCGACTCGGCGGCTGCCAGCCTGTCGCGCCTCGCCCGTGCAATGATCCAGCTTCGCATGCGCCTCGCGACACTCGCCGAGGAAAAGCCCGAATGGCTCGACCAGCCCGGCATTGCCCGCCTCGCAGCCGCTGCCGAGGGCCTCCAGCTCCGCCTCGACCTCGTCGGCCAATGGCAACGCCTGCTCGCCCGCGTCACCGGCGAGGCCGAGGCCGATTTCGTCGACTGGTTCGCCCTCGTCCGCGCAGAGGGCCGCGAAATCGACTGCGGCATCTGGCGCCACTGGCTCGACCCGCTGAAACCCCTCGCCCAGGCGGTCCTCGCCCCGGCACACGGCGTCCTCGTCACCTCGGCAACGCTCGGCGACCCGCCGCAAGCGGCAGCGGGTGCGAACTTTCTCGGCGTCGCACCGCAGATTGTCCGCCTGGCAAGCCCCTTCGATTACGCAGCCCAGGCCCGCGTCTTCATCGTCACCGATATAGAGCGCGGCAACAGCGCAAGCCTCGCCCACGCCTATCACGCCCTCATCGAGGCCGCCGGCGGCGGAACGCTCGGCTTGTTCACCGCAATCGCCCGCCTGCGCGCGGTCCACGCCCGCCTGGCAGACCGCATGGCCCGCGCCGGCCTGCCGCTGCTCGCCCAGCATGTCGATGCAGTCGACACCGGCACGCTGGTCGATCTGTTCCGGGCAGATGCCCACGCCACCCTGTTCGGCACCGATGCGCTTCGCGACGGAGTCGACGTGCCCGGCGACGCGCTGCGCCTCATCGTCTTCGAAGGCGTGCCCTGGTCCCGCCCCACCATCCTGAACGCCGCCCGCCGCGCTGCCTTCAGCGGCGCACATGCAGGGTCGGCGGCCCTGGGCGGAGCAGCCCACGAGGACATGGCCGTCCGTCACCGCTTGCGCCAGGCCTTCGGGCGGCTGATCCGGTCCGCCGACGATCGCGGCGCCTTCGTGCTGCTGGGGCCTGCGGTCCCTTCGCGCCTCCTCGCCGCCTTCCCGGCAGAAGTGCCCATCGAACGCGTCCCGCTCGACATCGCGGCTGCCGGCATCCGGGACTTCCTGGGAAGCGGGGATTGTGCGCCCGCAAACGCCCCACTAGGACACGCCCGAAGGATTGGAGCCGTCGACCGCGCATGAAACGTCTGCACCTGCTCCGCCACGCCAAGTCCAGCTGGGACGACCCTGTCGAACGCGATTTCGACCGCCCGCTCAACGGCCGGGGCCACCGCGCCGCACGCCGCATGGGCGAATGGCTGCTCGCCGAAGGCCTCCGCTTCGATCGGATTCTCGCCTCGCCGGCACTCCGCATCCGGCAGACCATCGAGGGCGTAGAGGCCGGCCTCGGGCAGCGCCTCGCCCCGGAGCAGGACGCGCGCATCTACATGGCGTCCGCTGCCACCCTGTTCGATCTGGTCCGGGAATGCCCGGACAATGCCACGGACCTGCTCGTCATCGGCCACAACCCCGGCCTCGAGGACCTGCTGCTGATTGCAACCGAGGGCGACAGCTCCCCGCTCCGCCGCGAGGCCGAGACCAAATACCCCACCGCCACCTTCGCCAGCATTGCGATCGCCATCGACCGCTGGGCCGACCTCCCCGAAGGCGGCGCGACCCTCATGCGCTTCGTCCGCCCGCGCGACCTCGACCCCGCCCTTGGGCCGGACGACTGAACCGAAGGGCTTGCCCCCTCGCGCCCATCCCCGCTACCAGCCCCCACGCATGGCCATCGCCGATTTCCTCCTCCGCCCGCTGATCGCGCTCGGCGCCTTCGCGCTGGGGCTGCTCGCCGGCATCGGCCGCCTGGCGATCTTCGCGCTGCACGGCGTCCGCGCCGCCCTCATGCCCCCCTGGTATCCCGCACGCCTCCTCGAACAGATGGGCCTCATCGGCTGGTTCTCGCTCCCCGTCGTCGGCCTCACTGCGCTTTTCACCGGGGCGGCGCTCGCGCAGCAGATCTACGTCGGCGGCCAGCGCTTTTCCGCCGAAAGCACCGTGCCCGCCGTCACCGTGATCGCAATCGTGCGCGAACTGGGCCCCGTGCTCGCCGGCCTGATGGTGGCCGGCCGCGTCTCGTCTGCAATCGCCGCCGAACTCGCCACCATGCGCGTCACCGAACAGCTCGATGCCATGGTCACGCTCCGCACCGATCCCTGGGCCTATCTCATCGCGCCGCGCCTTCTTGCCTCCACGCTCATGCTGCCCCTGCTGGTGCTCGTCGCCAACATCATCGGGGTGCTCGGCGGCTATGCCCTCTCGGTCGGCCGGCTCGGCTTCAACGGCGCGGCCTATCTCGTCACCACGCGCCGTTACCTTGAGGCCGACGACATCGCCTCCAGCCTGGTGAAAGCCGCCGTGTTCGGTTTTTGCCTGGCGCTCGCCGGCTGCTATCACGGCTTCCGCTCTGGCGGCGGAGCCGCCGGCGTCGGCCGCGCCACCACCAATGCCGTGGTCTCCGCCTTCATCCTGATCCTGCTCTTCAACCTCGCCATCACTGTCCTGGTGTTCGGCGCATGAGCGAACCGCGCGTCCGCATCCGCGGCCTCGCCAAGGCGTTCGGCCCGAAGGTCGTTCTTGCCGGCGTCGACCTCGATGTCGCAGCCGGTGAAAGCCTGGTCGTGATCGGCGGCTCTGGAACCGGCAAGTCGGTCCTGCTGAAATGCATCCTGGGGCTCATCCGTCCCGACGCCGGCTCCATCCGGCTCGACGGGCAGGAGCTTGTGGGGCTCGGGGGCAAGCCGCTCGCAAAGGCCCGCGCCCGCTTCGGCATGCTGTTCCAGGGCGGCGCCCTGTTCGATTCGCTTCCCGTCTGGCGCAACGTCACCTTCGCGCTCACGCAGGGAAAACTCGGCGGCGGGCGCGAAATGCACGCCCGCGCAGTCGAGGTGCTGGCGCGGGTCGGCCTTGAACCCCGCGTCGCAGACCTGCGCCCCGCCGAACTGTCGGGCGGAATGCAAAAGCGCGTCGCGCTCGCCCGCGCAATCGCCGCAACCCCCGAAATCCTCTTTTTCGACGAACCTACAACCGGGCTCGATCCGATCCGAGCCGGTGTCATCAACGCCCTCATCCGCGAACAGGTGACAGCGCTCGGCGCCACCGCCATCACCATCACCCACGACATGGCTTCTGCCCGTGTCATCGCCGACCGGGTGGCCATGCTGCACGCCGGCCGAATCCACTGGCAGGGCCCCGTCTTGGCCCTCGCTTCCAGCGGCGACCCCCATGTGGACCAGTTTGTCCATGGGCGCGCTGCCGGCCCCATCACGGCCGGCAACGCGCCCTGATCGTCAGCGCACGCAACTTCGCGAGGCGTCGGCCGCCGCCGGGCTGAACCAGCCGCCAATCCCGACGTTACAGTTGTTCACTTGGCATCCCCGGCTGGTTGTCATCAGGATGCGACCGGCGTGCGATACGTTGCAAGGGTTCGGGCGCGCAAGGGATTGGAAAGTTGAACACCGTGACGTCGCACAAGCGCATTCTCGTGATCGCGATTGCCATCGGCTTCGTCGGTGGCTTCTCGGCGGTTGTGGTCGCAAACGGTCCGAAGCCCACCGCAGTTTACTCCGCCACAGGCTGACCCTGCGCCACAGGCTGACCCTCCGCCACAGGCTCACCCTGCGCCACAGCCGGCGCGCGGCCGTCCTCGGCCGCCTGCATCGTCCACAGCTCCGCATAAAGCCCGCCCTGCGCCAGCAATTCGGCATGGCGCCCGCGTTCCACGATCCCGCCGTCCTGCATCACCAGTATCTGGTCTGCGTCCACGATGGTCGAAAGCCGGTGCGCGATCACCAGCGTGGTGCGCCCCTGCTCCGCCAGCGCCAGCGCGTCCTGGATCCCGGCCTCGGTCGCGGAATCGAGCGCGCTCGTCGCCTCGTCCAGCAGCAGGATCGGCGGGTTCTTCAGCAGCGTGCGGGCAATCGCCACGCGCTGCTTTTCCCCGCCCGACAGCTTCAGCCCCCGCTCGCCGACCACCGTGTCGTATCCGTCGGGCAACCCCGTCACAAAATCGTGGATCCGCGCGGCCCGCGCCGCCGCCTCGATCTCGCCGTCCGACGCGCCCTCGCGCCCATAGCCGATGTTGAAGCGGATCGTGTCGTTGAACAGCACCGTATCCTGCGGCACGATCCCGATCGATGATCGCAGGGATCCTTGCCTCACGTCGCGGATGTCCTGCCCGTCGATCGTCACCCGCCCGCCCGAAATCTCGTAGAAGCGGAACAGGATTCGCCCGATCGTCGATTTGCCCGCGCCCGAGGGCCCGACGATCGCAGTCCGGGTTCCGGGCGGCACCTCAAAGCTCACCCCCTTCAGGATCGGCCGCCGCGGCTCATAGGCAAAGCGCACATCCTCGAACCGCACGGCCCCGCCCGAAACGATCAGTGCGGGCGCACCCGGCGCATCCACAATGCCGGGCGCGGTGTCCAGCAGCAGGAACATCGCCTCCATGTCGATCAGGCCCTGCTTCACCTCGCGATAGACCATCCCCAACATGTCGAGCGGGCGGAACAGCTGCGCCAGCAGCGTGTTCACAAGCACCACGTCGCCCGGTGTGAACCGCCCCTCGCTCCAGCCCCACACGGTGAAGGCCATCGCCCCCCCCATCATCAGGTTGGTGATCAGCGACTGGCCGATGTTCAGCCATGCGAGCGAGCCTTCCGACTTGATCGCAGCCTCGGCAAAGCGCCCGGCCGCCCGCTCATAGCGCCGGCTCTCCAGCCCTTCGGCGTTAAAATACTTCACGGTCTCGTAATTCAGCAGGCTGTCGACCGCGCGCGCCGACACGCTGTTGTCCAGCTCCACCGTCCGGCGCCTGAGCTCGGTGCGCCACACCGAGATCGCATATGTGAACCAGCTGTAGGCCACCACCATCACGATGGTCGCCAGCACCAGCTCGAAGCCCAGCTTGGTGCCGAAGATCGCAAGCGTCGCGGTCAGCTCGATGATCACCGGCGCCAGGTTGAACAGCAGCAGATACAGCATCATGTCGATGCTCTTGGTGCCGCGTTCGATGGTGCGGGTCAGCGACCCGGTCTTGCGCTCCAGATGAAATTTCAGCGGCAGGGCGTGGAGGTGGCGGAACACCTCGACAGCCAGTTCGCGCGTCGCCTCCTGTCCCACGCGCTCGAACACCGCATTGCGCACATTGTCGAACAGCACGGCGCCGAAGCGGGCAGCGGTATAGGCCCAGACCAGCGCCACGATCACCCACACCGCGTCGCTGCCCGCCGAAGCGCCCGCCATCCGGTCGATCACGCCCTTGTAGGCAAAGGGCATCACCAGCAGCACCGCCTTGGCAATCAGCACCAGGATCAGCGCCACCACCACCCGCGCCTTCAGCGCGGGTCGTCCCGCCGGCCACAGATAGGGCACGAAGCGCTTCAGCGTCGCGAAATCGGCATCGCCTTGCGGCGGTCCGTCGACCACATGTCCGTGTGGGGGGCTCATTGCTACCGCAGATGGCATTGCATGGGCCTGCCCGCAATGCCATCTCGGTCCGCATGTCCACCAATCCCCCCACTACGCCCCCGATGAAGGCCGTGATCGTCCCTGTCACGCCGCTCCAGCAGAACTGCACGCTGATCTGGTGCACGCAAACGATGAAGGGCGCCTTCACCGACCCCGGCGGCGATCTCGATCACCTGCTGGAGGTTGCGGCCGAAAACGGCGTCACCATCGAAAAGCTGCTCGTCACCCACGGCCACATCGATCACTGCGGCCTCACCGGCGTGCTCGCCGATCGCCTTGGCGTGCCGATCGAGGGCCCGCACCCCGACGACAAGTTCTGGATCGACATGGCACCGCAAGTCGGCGCCCAATATGGCATCGCCGGCGCAACCAGCTTCGTGCCCGACCGCTGGCTCCACGATGGCGACCAGGTGACGGTCGGCAACCTCACCCTCGATGTCTATCATTGCCCCGGCCACACGCCCGGCCATGTGGTCTTCCACCACGCACCCTCCAACCTTGCGATCGTGGGCGATGTGCTGTTCCAGGGCAGCGTCGGCCGCACCGATTTCCCCAGGGGCGATTTCCAGCAGCTGGTAGCCAGCATCACCACCCGCCTCTGGCCACTCGGCCCGCAGACCGCCTTCGTCCCCGGTCACGGCCCCATCAGCACCTTCGGCCGCGAACGGCAAACCAACCCCTACGTCGGCGACGCGGTGCTGTAACCCGGCTCCTACCAAGGCCCGACGAGGAAGACACATCGCGTTCGGCCTGTCGGCCGGCGCGCGGTCGGGCTGGCGGCGTTCAGCCGACGCCATGGGTTGCCATCGACGGGATGCGGTATCAGCCGAACAGATTTCCCTGCCGCGCGTCGGCCTGCGGCTTCACGAACAGGTCGGTCCTGAGGCGCAGCCGCCCCCCCTCCAGCCCGCGGCGCCGCTTTGCCGCCGCGAGGCGTGCGCGCAGCAGCCGGCCCCATTCGCCTTCGGGGCGCATCCGTTCGCCAAAGCGCGGGTCGTTCAGCTTGCCGTCGCGCATGGCCCGGATTGCGTTCAGCACCTTCGCCTTGCGGTCCGGCCGGTGCAGCTCCAGCCATTCCTCGAACAGGGGCGCCACCTCGTGCGGCAGCCTCACGGGCTGGCAGAAGGCCCCGATCGCACCAGCCCTTGCCGCCGCCGCCAATATTGCCTCAAGCTCATGGTCGTTCAGCCCCGGGATCATCGGCGAGGCCGACACGAAAGCCGGCACCCCCGCGTCCGACAGCGCGCCGATGGCCGCGATCCGCCCGCGCGGCGCACTCGCGCGCGGCTCCATCACGCGCGCCAGCGCCGGGTCCAGCGTCGTCACCGACAGCATCACCACTGCCAGCTCCAGCCGCGCCAGTTCGCGCAGCAGGTCGAGGTCGCGCGTCACGCGCGCCGACTTGGTGGTGATCGAAACCGGGTGCCGCGTCTCCAGGCACAGCTCCAGCACGGCGCGCGTGATTTTGTAGCGCGCCTCGATCGGCTGGTAGGGATCGGTGTTGGTCCCCATCGCCAGCACGTCGGGCCGGTAGCCCGGCCTCGCGAATTCGGCCCGCAGCAGCGCCGGGCCGCCGGGCTTGGCGAACAGCTTCGTCTCGAAATCGAGGCCGGGCGACAGGTTGTGATACGCGTGCGTGGGCCGGGCAAAGCAATAGATGCAGCCATGCTCGCACCCGCGATAGGCGTTGAAGCTGCGGTCGAATGGAATGTCGGGGCTGTCGTTGCGCGTCAGCACGCTGCGGGGCGTCTCGTGCACAACGCTCACCTGCAGCGGCGGCAGTTTCTCATGCGTGTCGGCCCAGTCCCGCCAATCGCCATCGGCCTCGCGCGCCCGATCGTCGAAGCGGGCGGACATGGCATTGGAAGGGGCGCCATGGCGAGGCATCCACGGAACATAACAGGAACACATGCGAGTCGGAAGGGCCGCGGCCCCGGGCAAGGCCCACGAAACCGCGCGTGTCAGGAAGGAAGAGGACGGTTGCAGGCACAGCCCGCGCGTCGGACGTGCCGGCCTGCGGCCTAAAGCCACCCCTTTCGCTTGAACCACAGATAGGGCCCCAGCGCCGACAGCACCATCAGCAGCAGCGCCCAGGGATAGCCCAGCCGCCACTTGAGTTCCGGCATGAAATCGAAGTTCATCCCATAGATGGAAGCCACCAGCGTCGGCGGCAGGAACACCACCGCAAGCACCGAGAAGATCTTCACGATCGCGGTCTGCTCGACCGAAATGCGCCCCACGGCCGCATCCAGCAGGAAGCCAACGTTACGGGTCAGATACCCTGCCGTCTCGGAAAGGCTCATGATATCGCGCGCGACAGATTTCACGCTTTCCCGCAGCAACTTGTCGCCGCGCACGCGCGCACCGTCCTCGGATGTCCCCACCTGCAGGAAGCTCGAGGCCCGCAGCAGGGTGACGAGGCTGTCGTGCACCTTGTTCAGCACGAACTGGGTCCGCCCGATCCGCCGAAGGATTTGCTGCAGGTCGGTGTTGGAGATGCGCGAATCGGCCGGCCGGTCGAGCCCGAACACCTGCGACGAGACGGAATCGATCTCCTCCCCCATCCGCTCCAGTATGTCGGCCGTGCGGTCGACGACATGCTCCAGCAGCTGGATCAGAAGCAGGCTCGGGCTGACGCCGGGGCCCGCTCTCACGCAATCCTGGTCAAGCGCGCGGAAGGCAGTCGGGTCGGCGTAGCGCACCGTCACCAGTCGTTCGGGGCTGAGGATCAGGCTGACCGGAACCGCCGCCGGGTTGCCGCTGTCGACACCGACCACCAGCAGCAGGTTCATCACCTGGGCCCTGCCCTGCCGGTAGACACGGCTGGATGCCTCGATCTCGGCCATGTCGGCCTTGCTGGGCAGTTCGAACCCGATCGCGGCCTCCACGGCCTTCCGTTCGTGCGCCAGCGGGAAGGCGACATCGATCCACATCGCCTGGCGGATGGTTTCGGCCTCGGGCAGCGGCTGCACCGCGTCGCCGCCTGCGGCGACGAACTCGGCACTCAGGCCCTCGGTTGGCCGGTCCGGAAAATGCAGGCGAATCATCGGGAACCCCCCTAGGCGGGCTTTCCGGCCCGATCAATCGGCCGGGCCGCAGATGCGCTCAGGTGCCGGGCGGCTTCACCAGCCCGATTCCGTGCATCACCACCGCCTGGGCCACCATCACCAGCAGCCAGTGAATGCAATCCGCAGCCGCCATTGCGCCGGAATGCCCGCGGAACCGCAAGGTGATCATCAGCACGGGAACAATGAAGCCGATCCAGATGATGACGGCGGTCGCGATTGCGATCACCCAGGGGGCCGCAAGCTGCGGCCCCAGGATCAGCGCACCGGCAAGGATGGCCGCAAGCCAGAATTCGGCAATGCCGGTCAACACCACGAAATCGAGGCCCGGCCGATCGCCCGGACGCGACAGCAGGAAGTGCAGCAGCCCGATGATCAGGCCGACGACCGTTGCCAGCGCGATGGGCGTGAGGTTTAAGTTGATATACTCCACGACCCTGTCCCCGCAGCCCCGGTTACTGCCCGCCTTTTCCTGGCGGATGCCTTGTCAGCTTTCGCGCAGTCGTGGCATGAGTTCTACGAAATTACAAGGTTTATGGCGGTTATCCAGTTGCAAGCACAGGATTTCGTCCCAGCCTTCCTTCACCGCGCCTGTGCTGCCCGGCAGCGCGAACACATAGGTTCCGCGCGCAACGCCGGCGATCGCGCGCGACTGGATGGTCGATGTTCCGATGTTCGCGAAACTGATCCAGCGGAACAGTTCGCCGAAGCCGGGAATGATCTTGTCGCACAGCGCTTCCACCGCTTCGGGCGTCACGTCGCGGCCTGTCACGCCGGTGCCGCCGGTAGAGATGATCACGTCGATCCCTGGATCGTCGACCCAGCGGGCCATCTGCTCGAGAATGCGGTCGGTGTCGTCTGTCACGATTGTGCGGGCAGCGACCCGGTGGCCGGCGGCCTCGATCCGCGCGATCAGCGTGTCCCCGCTCCGGTCGTCGGCCGCCGTTCGCGTGTCGGACACCGTCATCACCGCGATGTTGACCGGCCGGAAGGGCCGGCTTTCGTCGATCGGCATCAGCGCGTCTGGATCTGGGTTGCCGGAAAGCGCGGCCACTGGTTCTGCGCGACTGCGGCGATGCTCTGCGGCCGGCCGGCGGCGCGCTGGGGCGCGCCCGCTGCCTCCTTCATCTGGTAGAGCCAGTAGTTGCGCAGCACGACCTCGACATAGTGGCGCGTCTCGCGGAAGGGGATGCTTTCGATAAACAGCAGCACGTCGCCATTGTCGCGCAGCGCCCCGTTGTTCCACTTCATGACCGAGCCCGGCCCCGCATTGTAGGCCGCGATCACCTTGGGCAGCATGCCTTGGGTGTGCGGGCTGTCGCGCAGCATCTCGAGGTAACTCTGTCCATATTCCACGTTGAAGGCGGGGTCGGCCAGCATTTCGTCGCTGTGGGTCATCTCCATCGCTTTTGCGAGGTCGCGCGCGGTGCCGGGCATGATCTGCATCAGCCCTTTGGCGCCGACGCCCGATCGCGCGGTGGTGATGAACTTCGATTCCTGCAGCGCATGGGCGAACACCAGGCCCTGGTCCACCCGCCAGCCCCTGACCGGCCGCCAATCTGGCGTGGGCAGGCGCGCCGACATCGGCGACGTCAGGCCGGGCGGCGGGTTCTGCGCCAGCCAGTATTGCGTTGCCGGCAGGTTCAGCCGTGCCGCGAGCCGGAGCACCGGTTCATAGGTGTCGTTGGCGGTTGCAGCCGCCAGATGGCGAAGCTCGCGGTCGGCAAGGCCGAGCTGGCCGATTTCCACCAGTGCAACCGCGCGCGCCGCGCCGGGATGGCCCTTCAGCGTGGTCCAGTCGGCCTGGATGAAATCGGGCTCGCGCCAGTCGATGTTGGGGTTCACGCCCAGCGCATGATTCGCAAGCAGGCCGTAGAAGCCGTCGCGGTCGCGCGCGACGGCAGCCTTCAGACGTTCGGTCTGCAGCCAGGGCCGCCCGGCGCGCACATGGCTGCGCGCGGCCCAATAGGCGCCTGCCGCGCGCAGGTCGGACGCGGCGGAATAGACCTGCGAGATGGCGTCGAAATGGCGTGCTGCGCCATCCCAGTCGGCCAGCCGGAAGCTGGCAAGGCCGGCGGTCCAGTGGCCCATGGCCGCCCATTCGCCCCGGCCGTCGGCTGCGCGCGCGCCGAGCCGACGCGCGAGGGTATCATCGAGCCCCAGATAGGCGATCCAGGCGGCGCGCTGGGTCCATTCGCTGCGGACCTCGGCTGTCAGCGAGGGGCCATGGCGGGCGAGCAGGCTTTCGATCTCGGCCGGGGTCTCGGCGGCGATGGCGGCCCTGGCGGCTGCCGCAAAGGCTGCGTCCGCCTCGTTCTCCAAGCGCGCGCCGCGCGGACCCATGGGGGGCGTGAGGCGGACCGGCACCAGCTGTTTGGTGTGCGCCAGCGGGGGCAGGTCGGTTGCGCCGGCCTTGCGGGCGAGGCCGGCGATCAGATTGGCCTGCGGCGCTTCGGGATTTGCGGCGAGGAATTCGACCAGCCGGGTGAGGCCTGCGCCCGCGCCTTGCGCGATCAGGATCTGGGCCTCGGCCGTGGGGTGCAGGATGCCGCGCGGCACGGCGGCGAGCTCGGCCGAGGCGGCCGTGACCTGGCCCTTGTCGATCGCGCGGAAGATGCGGGCATAGGCTTCGCGCTGCGCGGGCGAAAGCTGGGCCGGGACCGACCGTTCGGCGGCCGAGAAGGGCGAGCGGCCGGGGCTGACGACCTCGATCACCTCCTGCGCCCTGGCCGTGGCCGCGGCGAGGCTCGCCGCCAGCAGAAGGGCAAGGGCGCCCGACCGCATTTTGGAGGTCATTTAGAAAGCCTGTGTTTGAGGGCGAGCAGATCAGCCCAGGCGTGGGCCTTTTCCTCCGGTCGCCGGAGGAGATAGGCGGGGTTGAAGGTGGCGAGCGCGGGGATGGGGCCGGCACCTGCGTCGACTTCGAGCCAGGTGCCGCGGATGCGGCTGATCGCGGCCGGATTGCCGGTGAGCGCCTGCACCGGGTTGGCGCCAAGCAACAGGATGTGCCGGGGGGCTGCCAGGCGGATATGGGCGCAGGCAAGCGGGAGGTCGGCCGCGATATCGTCGGGCGAAGGTGGACCGGCGGCCCGTTTGCGGGGGCACAGGAGCGTGATGTAGCAGCCGGTGCGGTCGAGGCCGATTGCGGTGAGCATCCGGTCGAGGAACTGGCCGGCCGGACCCGAGAAGGGGCGGCCCGAGCGAAGATCCTCGGCCGAGGGTGCTTCGCCCATCAGCATCAGGCCCGACGCCGGGTTGCCGTCTGCGAAGGGCGCGCGGGGGTGATCGGCGCGGACACTTGCTGCCAGGGCCTCGAGGCTGTCCACGCTGTCCCAGAGCGGATCGGTGGGCAGGGGGAGCGGGCTTCGGGCCGGGTTCAGGCGTGCGGGTGCGGGGCGTGCGGGCGCCGGTTGAGCGGGGGCTGGTTCGGACGGGGCTGGTTCGGGCGGGGCTGGTTCGGACGGGGCGGCGATCCGGGGCTCGGGGGCGAGCCAGGACCGGGCGTCATCTGCTGTCGGGGTGTCGACGCCGGCCAGTTTCCACCAGTGGAGAAGGGCTGTGATCCCGACTGCGTCGAGCGTGCCTGCCCTGCCGCCGGGGCCTTGCCCAGTTGCAACCTCTGCCATGGGCCGCGACATTTGGCAGGGTTCCGGCCATGGTCAATATCGGCCACGGACCCAAGGCGCATTTCCGGGTTGAAAACCCATGACACTGCGATGAATAGAGATTGAAAGTTCCAGACGAAGCTGCAGAAAGCGCCGCATGAGCAACCGAGACGCAATGCCCTATGACCTGGTGATCGTGGGCGCCGGCCCGGCCGGGCTGTCTGCTGCGATCCGCGCCAGGCAGGCGGCAGCGGAAAAGGGCCTGGAGCTGAGCGTGTGCGTGCTGGAAAAGGGATCCGAGGTGGGCGCCCATATCCTGTCGGGCGCCGTGATCGACCCGAAGGCACTGGATGAGCTGCTGCCGGACTGGCGAAAGGACTGCCCGCTGGCGCAGACGCCGGTGACGGAGAACCATCACTGGCTCCTGACCAAGGGAAAAAGCGTCGAGTTTCCCCACGGCCTGCTGCCGAGCTTCATGAACAACAAGGGCACCTATACCGGAAGCCTGGGCAACCTGTGCCGCTGGCTGGCCGGGCAGGCCGAAGCGCTGGGCGTGGAGATTTTCCCGGGCTTTGCCGCAGCCGAGGTGCTGTTCCATGATGACGGATCGGTAAAGGGTGTCGCGACCGGCGACATGGGGGTGGAGCGGGACGGCACGCACGGGCCGAACTATCAGCCCGGGCTGGAGCTGCATGCGAAATACACCTTCTTTGCCGAAGGGGTGCGCGGGCATCTTTCGAAGACGCTGATCAAGCGCTTTGACCTGGCCAAGGACAGCCAGCCCCAGGTTTACGGCATCGGGATCAAGGAGCTGTGGGACATCGACCCCGAAAAGCACGTGGCCGGCCGGGTTATCCACACCCAGGGCTGGCCGCTGAGCGACGCGTGGGGGGGCGGCTTCCTGTATCACCAGGCGAACAACCAGGTGGCGCTGGGGTTCGTGGTTGCGCTGAGCTACCGCAACCCGCATCTTTCCCCCTTCGACGAGATGCAGCGCTGGAAGACTCACCCTGCGATCAGGGCCATTCTGGAGGGTGGGCGCCGGGTGAGCTATGGCGCGCGGGCGATCAACGAGGGCGGCTGGCAGGCGGTGCCCAAGCTGACCTTCCCCGGCGGCGCGCTGATCGGCTGTTCGGCGGGCTTCGTGAACGTGCCGCGGATCAAGGGCAGCCACACCGCGATGAAAAGCGGCATGATGGCAGCAGATGCGGCGGTGGAGGCGATCGCGAGCCAGCGGCAGGGCGACGAGCTGACGGCCTATACCACGGCCTATCAGGCGAGCTGGGTGGAGAAGGAGTTGCGCATGGTGCGCAACACCGAGCCGTTCGTGGCGAAGTTCGGCGGCACGGTAGGGACGGTGCTTGCGGGCACGACGATGTGGCTGGAGCAGCTGGGCCTGCGCATGCCCTTCACGCTGGGGCATGAGCCCGACCACACGAAGCTGTGGCGCAAGGAGCACTGCCACCCGATCGACTATCCCAAGCCCGACGGGGTGATCAGCTTCGACAAGCTGTCGAGCGTGTTCCTTTCGAACACGAACCACGCGGAAAACCAGCCGGTCCACCTGCAGCTGAAGGACCCGACAATCCCGATCGGGCTGAACCTGCCGCTGTATGACGAACCGGCGCAGCGCTATTGCCCGGCAGGCGTGTATGAGGTGGTCGGCCGGGAAACCGGCGAACCCCGCTTCCAGATCAACGCGCAGAACTGCGTGCACTGCAAGACATGTGACATCAAGGACCCGACGCAGAACATCAACTGGGTCGTGCCCGAAGGCGGCGGCGGGCCGAATTATCCGAACATGTGAGCAGCGCTTGCCCGTGCGCCGGCGCGGACCGGCGACCGGGCAGCCCCAGATAACCAGATAGGACAATTAAAATAGGATAATGTTCCACGTGGAACAATCCTGTCTTTTGTGATTTCAACGGCTTGGGCGCCTACGATGTTGGATTCAATCCGCGATCCGGCACCGGCGATGCCCTAATTGTGTGATGGCCCGGCCTGCGGTGCCGGGGTAGGGGCTGGCGTGACAGGCGCAGCGGGGGCTGCCGGGGCCGGGGCTGCCGGGGTCGGGGCTGCCGGGGTCGGGTCTGCCTGGGTCGGGGCTGGCCCTGCCGGCCCGGCTGTTGCAGGCGCAGCGCCGTCCCCGTTGCTGTTCCCGTCGCCGTTTCTGTCGCCGTTCCCGTCGCCTTCCCGGCCGGGCTGGCCGCCGCCCTGCCAGGCAAGGGTGGGCCGGGTTGCATCGGACACCAGGCCCGAACCTGTGCTGGGGAACAGGGTGGCATTTTGGGCCGCCATCGGCGTGTGCGGGCCAAACGGCAGGCCCTGCCCCGGCGTGGAAAGGGCCGCGGCAGTCGCCATGTTGGCAATCGGCGTATAGTCTGCGCGGCTGTTGTCGACCGCGGCTGTCACCGCTGCCACGAGGAGATCGGCAAAGATATTGCCGGTGGACTGGCTGGTCTGCAGAAAGGCCGCCTGCTGGTCCTGCCACAGCAGGGCATCCGACCGGCCGTCCTTCAGCGTATAGACCATCCCGACCTGGATGCCCGTGGAAACCACGGCGTAGCTGGATTTCCACTCGTCTATTTCGACATAGAGGACGGCATCGGCGCCGAACAGGCGCGCGAGTTCCGGGGTGGGCTGGCGGTGGACCAGCCCCGGATCGCCCATCCCGCTGCCCTGCATCACCTTTCGGGCCGCCGTGACAGGCAGGACATAAAATCCGCGTTCGGCAAGCGGGACAGCAAGGGTCGTGAGCAGAAGGTCACCGGCCTCCACTTCGGCCGAATTGTTGATGACAGGAACGACCAGGATGGACCGGGGGTTGGCGGCATTGAACGCCGAGTAATCCCGGGTGGCCGGGGGTATGGTGGCGCAGGCACCAAGGAGGAGAAGCGGGAGAAGGCCGGAAACAGCGCGCATCGGATTGTCAGCCTTTGCCGGAAGCGGGGGCCGCGGCCGGCGCCAGCGGCGGCCGGGGTGCGACTGGCGCCACTGGTGCGACAGGCGCCACCGGTGCGACGGGCGCGACGGGTGCGACCATGGCGTCGGGCGGGGTTGCGGCAGTCGGCGGGGCCGGTGCAACCATCCCGTCGGCGGCAACCGCAATCAGCCGGTCCATGAAAATGGCGGATTCCGGCCAGCGGGCCCGTTCCTTCAGGAACAATTCCTGCGCGGCGGCCCGGTTGCCCAGTTCCATCAGCGCAAAGCCATATTCGGCATACAGGCCGGGGGGAACCCGCCCGGTCTTTTCGGCGTTGGTGACGATCACGCGCAAGGCTTCGGCATGTTCACTGCCGGTCAGGCGCCCGCGCGCCTCGTTCAGGGACACCCGCTGGTAATCGCCCCAGTCATACAAGGTCGTGGGCGAAGTGGCGCAGGCCGACAGGGCTGTCAACGCCAGCAAGGGTAGCAAAGCGGGCAGCAAAGCGGGCAGTATCGGGCGCTGCGCCGGCCGCATCATTGCGGCTCCAGGAAGGCCTTGGCGGGATCGATCGTGCGGCGTGAGCCGTTCTGGATGAAGGCACTGACCAGCCGCTCGCCGCCGCCAGGTGCCAGCAAGCGCACCTCGCGGGTGCCATCGGCGACCGGGATGACAAGCCGCTTCCGGCCGACTTCGCCCCGAATCGTGCCGTCCACCATGACCCGGGTGCCGGGAAGCGTGGGTTCGACGACCAGGGCCGATGTTGGATCGGGACGCCGGGTTTCATAGCGCGGATTGGCGCCGCAAGACGCCAGCAGCAAGGCGGCTGCAAGGCCGATCGGGATCGCAAAAGCACGCATCACGGGTTCCTCAGCCTGCGGTGACGAAAAGACCGGCAGGGCTTCCCGCTGGCAGGGTGCCGGACACGAGCCGCGTGATTGAGCCCTCGGTGGTTTCGCTGTCGCCGAAGAAGGACACCACCTCCAGCGTTGCCACCTCGACCGCCGGCAGGGGAATGTTGAAGCCGGTTTCGGCGCTTTTGACGGTGCGCCCGGCCCGCATGACGCGCAGCCGATCCCCGGCCTTCAGCCCCTGCCGCGTGCCCCCGGCGACATAGACCTGCCCGCTTTCGACGGATAGGATATCCGACCGCCACGGCCGGGCGGCCAGCGTGTTGACCAGTTCGTCGAGCATGTCTTCGACTGCAACCGACAACGCCTTGTCGGTCAGGGTTGCGTCGAACGCGGCGGTTGACCCGATGCCGAGCACCGTGCGTGTCTGGGTGGTGGCTTCGCCCTGCCCGGTGGCTGTGTGAAAGACCACACCGGTGCGGACATCGACCAGCCGGACGGCGACCTTGGCGTGGGCGCGCTGCTCTCGGTCCCGGTTGAACAGACCGCGCCGCCCGTCTTCGGTCCGGCCGAATTCGACGATGGAGCCGATGATGAGCGCATCGGCCCCGATGAGGCCGGCGTTGCCGGTGCCGCCGACGGCCTGTTCGGTTGAAACCTTGCCCAGATCCGTCCGCTCCAGCACGAGGAAGCGGCCGGTTTTCCCGAGATAGGCCATGAGGATGTCGGCGGCCTGCTTGCCGAGCGGATCGAGATCGCGATCGCGGAAGAATGTCTGGCCATACAGGGTTTCGTTGGTGAACCGGCCCACCGCCAGCTTGTGGCGAAGCCCCGCCACCTGCGGGCGGGCGAGCGACTGGATGACGCGCGGTGCACCCGGCTCGGCCGCGGCGCGGTCTGCCGGCTGGCCGGCTGGCTGGGCGGCAGCGGGCAGCGGCAGGGCCAACAGAGCAAGGCCAAGGATGCCCGGTTTGAAACAGCAGAATCGGGGCTGCGGGGGCCGGGTGGATTGCGGCCCGGAGACAGGCGTTTCAGACGCACCGGATACCAAAAGACCCTCCCGGCCTGTGTGCAACAGGCAACCGCATATCAGCGGGCGGCTGATCGGTCAATCGGTGCCGGTGGGGGCGCCAGGGCCCAGCGGAGCATTGCGCCCATGCCGCCGGCGCCTGCGCGGAGGAACGGTGTGCGCAGGCCGGCGCCCGAAAGCCCGTGCATCCGGCGGGCCCAGCCGGGCAGCAGGTCGACGCCGGCCTCGATCAGCAGCCGCTGGGCCGGCGCCATGGCCGGTGTGGGGGGCGCGGCGGTGAGGATCAGCTGCGCGACCTCGCGGGTGCGGGCATCGACCTGCAGTTGGGGGCGGACGTGCAGCAGGAAGCGTTCGGCGTCGCGCCGGGTTTCGGGCATGGGATCGGCGCCCAGCAGGCGGGAGATATGGGCCATTTCGGCGATGTAGCGGTCCTGATCGCGCAGCAGCATCAGGGGCTCGCGGTAGCGGATCCAGGCGTCGAGGAACCCGAGCGCCTCGGTAACGCCGACGAAGGCGAGAAGGTGCGGATCGTCGGCCTTGTAGGGGAGGCCGCAGGGGAGATGGCCTGCGACCTTCGAATGGATGCGGCGAACGCGCGCGATTGCGGACTCTGCAGCCGTGCGTTCGCCATAGGTGGTGACGGCGATGAAGGCGGCGGTGCGGCGCAGGCGGCCGCCCATGTCGGCGCGGAAGTTGGAGAAATCCCAGACGCCGGCGAGTGCCTTGGGGTGCAGCATCTGGAGGAGGAGCGAGGAGATGCCGCCGATCATCATGGTGGTGACGTCGGCGTGCAGTTCGAAGCTGCGGCTGCCTTCGGGGAGCAGGCGCCGGTCGGGCGATGCGGGGGTGACTGCGGGGCGCGCGGCGCCGGGCTCCGCGAACTGGGCGCGGACCTGCCGGGCGATTGCGTCACGCAGGCTCATGGGCGAGAGAATGGCGCTTGTGGGGGAAAGTTCCAAGGGGGTGTGTTGCGCTGAGCTTGGGCATGTCTGCGGCCTGAGGTCCCAGCTTCCGCCGGGACGACGGATTTGGGAGCGGGCTCAGCTCAGCCTGTTGCCGGCCTCGTCCATCAGGACCTCGCGACGCCCGATATGATCTGGCGAACTCACCAGGCCCATTTCCTCCATCTGGTCGATGAGGCGGGCAGCGCTGTTGTAGCCGATGCGGAGCTGGCGCTGGAGATAGCTGATGGTGGCCTTGCGGGAGGTTGCCACCACCTGGGTGGCCTGGCTCAGCAGGTCGCCGTCGCCCGCGACGGCCATCTTGCCTTCGCCGCGCCCGGAGCCGGACTGCGCGCCGCCCATGCCTTCGAAACCGTCCGGGCCGTCGGGTTCCTCGGTGACGCTGTTGACGTAATCGGGCGACCCTTGCGCCTTCCAGTGTTTCGCGACGGCCTCCACCTCCTCGTCGGAGACGAAGGGGCCGTGGACGCGGATGACTTGCTTGCCGCCCGGCATGTAGAGCATGTCGCCTTTGCCCAGCAGCTGCTCGGCGCCCATTTCGCCGAGGATGGTGCGGCTGTCGATCTTGGAGGTTACCTGGAAGCTGATGCGGGTGGGGAGGTTTGCCTTGATGACGCCGGTGATGACATCGACCGAGGGGCGCTGGGTTGCCATGATGAGGTGGATGCCGGCCGCACGCGCCTTTTGCGCGAGGCGCTGGATGAGGAACTCGACCTCCTTGCCCGCCGTCATCATCAGGTCGGCGAGCTCGTCGACCACGACGACGATGAGGGGGAGCGGCTCGAGGGGGAGGGTGATGTCCTCGAACTCGGGCTTGCCTTCGGAGTCCCAGCCGGTCTGCACGCGCTTGATGAAGGGCTGGCCGGCCTTCTGGGCTTCGCGCACCTTTTCGTTGTAGCCCGAGAGCGAGCGCACATTGATGTGCGCCATGTTGCGGTAGCGGTCCTCCATCTGCTCGACCGCCCATTTCAGGGCCCGGATGGCCTTTTCGGGCTGGGTGACGACCGGGGCGAGCAGGTGGGGGATGTCGTCGTAGACGCTGAGTTCCAGCATCTTGGGATCGATCATGATCATCCGGCATTGATCGGGGCGCAGCCGGTAGAGCAGCGACAGGATCATTGCGTTGAGCCCGACGGACTTCCCCGAGCCGGTGGTGCCGGCGATCAGCAGGTGGGGCATGGGGGCAAGATCGGCGACGACGGGGTTGCCGGAAATATCCTTGCCGAGGATCATCGGGAGCGTGGCGTGCGAGGCGTGGAAGGCATCGGCCGCGACGAGTTCGGAGAGCGCGACCATTTCGCGGCGCATGTTGGGAAGCTCGATGCCGATGACGTTGCGGCCCGGGATGACCGCGACGCGGGCGCTGACCGCGCTCATGGAGCGGGCGATATCGTCGGCAAGGCCGATGACGCGGCTGGCCTTGATGCCGGGGGCGGGCTCGAGCTCGTAGAGGGTGACGACGGGGCCTTGTGCGAGGCCGACGATGCGGCCCCTGACGCCGTAATCGTCGAGCACGGCTTCGAGCAGACGGGCGTTCTGTTCGAGCGCGGCTTCATCGACATGGCTGCTGCCGCCTTTGGGCGGGGGCTTCAGGAGCGAAAGCGGCGGCAGGTCTGCGCGGTCGCCGAGATCGAGGCTGGCTTGCGCGTCGGGTGACTTTTTCGGCGGCTGCGGGCGCGGGGCGGGGCCGGCGATGCGGCGCTGGGTGGCCTGCGGTTCGGCTTGGGCCGGGGGCAGCGGGTTGGTGCGGGGTGTGCGGTTGAGGGCGCGCGGGGCCGGGGCTTTGCCGGCATCGTCCCGGGGCCTGCCTTCGTGGGAGGGGGCCCGGGCGTCGCGCGGGCGGCGGGGGGCGACGAGGCCGAACAGGGCCGCGAGCTCGGCGCGGCGGGGTTCGAGGGCGACCGCAAGGCTGGTGAAGCAGGCGATGGCAAACAGGGCAGCGATGCCGAGCGCGCCGACGGCTGGATCGAAGCGCGGGGGCCAGGGCAGGGCGGAGGCGAGATGGGCGGCTGCAAAGCCGGCGACGCCGCCGGCGCCGACACCAAGGCTGCCGACCGGGGCGGGCCAGGCGAGGCCCAGCGCGGCGGCGCCGAGCAGGGTGGCGGCGAGCGAGAGGAGGGCGCCGCGACGCAGGCGGCCCGCGGCATGGCCAGCGGCGATGCGGGCGCCGGCCACGAGGAAGAGCGGCACGAGGAAGGCGGATGCGAGGCCGAAGCCCTGCAGCAGGAGATCGGAGATCCAGGCGCCGGGGGTGCCCAGCAGGTTGGCCGGCGCGGCCGACGTAACGCTGTTGAGCGAAGGGTCTGCCGGATCGTGGCTGAGGAGGGCGGCGGCGAGCGACAGGCCGAGGCCGGCGATGGCGAGGCCGGCGAGGATGCGCAGCGCGGTCCGGCCGAAGTGGGTGAGGCGGGCGAGGAGGCCCGGGCCTTCGCCGGAGGGGCGGCGGGACGATCCGCGCGAACGCGGCTCGCGGCGCCAGGGCGCGCCTTCCATCAGGCTTTGATACGTGGTTGCCACGGGCGTGCCTTTCGCCTGCGACCGAGCGCAGCTGCCGACACCTTGCCTGCAGGGGAGTCAGGCGGTCAAGAGTTTGTTCCCCCTTTGGGCCGTGCCCGTGGCCGGATGGCCACATTAAACCGACGTGGCCGGATGGCCACATGAAGTGCCCGTGGCCGGATGGCCACATGAAGTGCCCGTGGCCGGATGGCCACATTAAACCTTATGTGGCCGGATGGCCACATGAAGTGGACTTAACCGGAGGGAAAAGTGGCCCGGAACCCTGGGGTGGTTCCGGGCCATCAAAGGGGAGGACCTGGGAAAGCCCTGAAGCGAGCACAGGAGCCCGAAGGCACCCGACCATGCTGTTCAAGCGGCGTGCCAAGTGAGGCTGCCTTGGGGCTGACGGCTGTGCGCCCCTTTGGCGACGAGTGTATTGCTCAAAAAATCAGCAGTTGTGTGCGGGCTGTGCTCCACTGCCCAAAAAACCGGCAATCGCGCCGGCGAGGTGCGGCGCTGTTGGGGGTTGGGGTCGTGCCGGACGCGCGCTATCAAAGGGCGCATGACCGACGCACACGCCCCCGCCCGTTTCGACTGCACCCTGGTTGGCGGCGGCCTGGTGGGCCAGACCCTGGCGGTTGCGCTGGCCGCGCACGGGCTTTCGGTGGCGGTGGTGGAGCGGGAGGACCCGGACTCGCACCTTGCGCCGGGCTATGACGGGCGGGCCTCTGCCATTGCGTCGGCAAGTGCGCGGATGTTGCGGGCGCTGGGGCTTGGCGAGGTGCTGGACAGCCATGGCTGCGCGATCCGGGCGATCCGGGTGACGGACGGTTTCTATGAGGCGGGTTCGGACAGCTGGCGGGTGCATCCGCAGGTCCTGCATTTCGACAGCGCGGAGGTGGACCCGGCCGAACCGCTGGGGATCATGGTGGAGAACAGGGCGCTCAGGGCGGCGCTGCTGGCGAAAGTGCGGGCCGAGCCGCTGGTGACGCTGATCGCGCCGGCGTCTATCCGCCATGTGGTGCGGGGGCCGAATGGCGCGCTGGTGGAACTGTCCGGCGGCCGCGTTGTGCGCGCGCCGGTCGTGCTGGCGTGCGACGGGCGGCGATCGTCGCTGAGGGCCGAGGCGGGGATCCGGCTGGCGGAATGGCAGTATGACGGAACCGCGCTTGTGACGATGTTGCGCCATGAGAAGCCGCACGGCCATGTCGCCTCGGAGCTGTTCTATTCGGACGGGCCTTTTGCGCAGCTGCCGATGCGGGACCTTGTGGTGGAGGGCGTGGTGCAGCACCGCTCTGCGCTGGTGTGGACGGTTCGGCGCAAGGATGCCGATGGCGTGCTGGCGCTGAGCCCGCGGGCGATTGCGCATGAGGCCGAGAAGCGGATGGGCGGATTTCTGGGCGCCCTCGAGCTGATCGCGCCGGTGGAGAGCTATCCGCTGAACCTGCAGCATGCCGAGCGCTATTGGGCCGAGCGGCTGATCCTGGTGGGGGACGCCGCGCACGGCATTCACCCGATCGCGGGGCAGGGGCTGAACATGGGGCTGCGGGATGTGGCGGCCCTGACCGAGGTGCTGTCGACATCCGCGCGGCTGGGGCTGGACCTGGGGGCGCCCGAAGTGGCGCGGCGCTATGAGCGGTGGCGGCGTTCGGACAACAGCAGTGTGGCGTTTGCGACCGACACGCTTGCACGGCTGTTCGGGGTGCGCGGCCGGCTTGCGACCAACGTGCGGGCGACGGGGCTGGGCATCGTGAATCGGATCGCGCCGCTGCGGCGCGGGTTCATGACGGTTGCGCGGGGCGAGGCGGGGGATCTGCCGCCGCTGCTGCGGGGCGAAGTGGGCTGACGGGGCGATGCCCGCTTCCCGTTCGCAACGATCGAGAGTGGCCCTTTCCACCGTGCGGAAACTGACGCACACGGTTCTCGTTGTCCTGGCCCTTGCGATTGCCGGCGAATTCTTTCAGATTTCGGGCAGTGCCTTGCTGCAGGCCGGGATCGGTTTCGACGCAGCCTAAGCTTTCGGCCCTATGCCGTTCCTGGGCCCTGTGCCGTTCCTG
>BBPD01002615.1_pt1 | contig 39570 bp, 40 predicted proteins | sample 1344911 | NCBI WGS metagenome assembly BBPD01 (sample SAMD00019088, study PRJDB2971) | groundwater metagenome | biome: freshwater biome; feature: mineral spring; material: ground water | place: USA: CA, Sonoma | collected 2011-09 | depth surface m
GTGTTGCTAAAGCTCTTGCTATTCCTAGCGCCAGGACTTTTTGAAAAAATACGCTTCCCTTCATGGAAATTAACGAAACTTACTGGGTAACAAGCGTCGAGGCAGCCAAGCGTGCTGCTGTCACAGATAGAACTGTGAAAGCCTGGGCTCATAAGGGTTACGTGCCTCGCAACGAAAAAGGCCAATTAGACCTACTTAGCGCATTGGAACACAGAATAACAACTCTTAATGCCGAGATAGCGACGTTAAGAAGGCGTAAGGTTGCAAACGGCTCGCTGGAAGATTTGAAGCTTGCCAAACTAGCGGCAGAGGTTAGGTTGCTTGAGGCAAAGGCCGACAGCGAGGAATTTGTCCGAGACGAGCGCGCACAGAGTTTAGTAGAGCGTGACAGTGTTGAGCGCGAGTATGCCGAATTTTTGGTTAAGGCGAGGGCTCGATTGCTCAATATTCCGACACGGCTAGCGTTAGAGTTGGCTCAGCTAAGCGACCCCAGTTTTATCGAGCGACGCTTACGAGACACTGTTTATGAGGCGTTAATCGAGTTGGCTAATGACGACGCCAGTACGCAAAATTCTCAAGAACTTGAACCCACCGCCGACGCTGACGATTAGCGAGTGGGCAGACAGGTTTAGGTACCTACCACAGGAGAGCTCAGCAGAGCCAGGGCGCTGGCGTACTGACAGGGCACCCTATCAGCGCGGCATAATGGACGCGATCGCGAGTCACCGAGAGGTTGTCGTTCAGAGTTCGTCACAGATAGGAAAATCTGAAATTCTAAACAACTGCCTCGGCTACTTCGTCGACCTCGACCCGGCCCCTATCCTGATGCTGCAACCCACCCTTGAAATGGCCGAGGCATTTAGCAAAGATCGAATTGCTACGATGATTCGAGACTCGCCCACACTGCGGCCCAAGTTCAAAGACCCGCGCAGCCGCGACAGCAACAATATGTTGCTTTATAAAAAATTTCCCGGCGGCTACCTGGCGTTGGCAGGGGCTAACTCGCCCGCGTCGTTGGCCAGCCGCCCGATTCGAGTTTTGCTATGTGACGAAATTGACCGTTACCCAGCCAGCGCGGGCACTGAAGGCGACCCGGTTAACTTGGCGCGCAAACGGACGGCGACGTTCTACAACTCGGTGGTGTTGCTGGTATCAACGCCAGGACTCAAGGGTGTGAGTCGGATTGAGGCAGCCTTTGAGCGTTCCGATAAGCGACACTACTTTGTGCCCTGCCCCCACTGTGGTCAAGAGCAGGCGTTGGTGTGGGAGCGATTTGTGTACCCAGGCCGCGAGACGGCAAACCCGGATTGTGTCGCGATCGCGTACCGGTGTGCCGGGTGTGATCAGCTGATTGAAGAGGGTAGTAAAGCCTGGATGCTGGCCAATGGCACTTGGCGGCCAACGGCTGAAAGCCACATTGCAGGCTTTCATATATGGGAAGCTTACAGTCCGTGGCGACGGTGGCAGGATATAGCCCTGGATTTCGAGGCGGCTCGGGGCGATACCCAACTGCTCCAGGTGTTTGTGAACACTTCACTGGGGTTGCCCTACGAGGCTGAGGATACTGAGGGGCTGGAATGGCAGCGCCTAGCCAAGCGAGCCCAGGCCGAGACCTACCGCTTGGGTACGGTGCCAGTTGGTGGGCTGGTGTTAGTGGCAGGCGTAGACGTGCAAGGCGACCGGCTGGAGTTTGCCGTGTGGGCCTACGGCAAAGATGAGGAGGCGTGGTTAGTGGATTATCAGCAGATACTGGGCAGCCCAATCGAGCCCGACACCTGGACGCAGTTGCAAGCTGCCCTAACTTGCGAGTATCCCCATGCGACGGGGGCACGGGTGCGGGTGCGTGCGGTTTGTGTCGATACGGGCTACCAAACCCAGGAGGTGTATGCGCAGGTGCGGAAGCGAAAGGCGTTGCGCTGGTACGCCGTCAAAGGTAAGGCAGGCGATCGCGCACTGGTTAGCCGTCCGACGGCCCAGGAAATTAACCACCAAGGCAAAGTGGTTAAAAGAGGCGTGCAGCTCTATACCGTGGGTGTAGACCTTGCCAAAGCAACACTGTATGCTCGCAGCCATCTCGACGAGGGGGCGCGGTCGATTCACTTCCCGGCAGATATAGATACGGATATTCTCGAAGGTTTCTGCTCTGAGGTTCAGACCGTCAAGCACCGCGCAGGTGTGGCCTATACCAGTTGGCAGAAGATTAACCCGAGCATTCGCAATGAACCTCTCGACGTGTCGGTGTACGCCCTAGCGGCGGCCTATCTGGTGGGTATCAGTCGTCTAAATTGGGACAAAGAGGCTGAAACGTTGGCGGCGACGATTGCCCCACCAGAGGAGACTAAGACAACGAAACAACAACCGCCGAAGGGGTGGGTGAATAGCTGGTAAAAGAATTTTGTGAAAAGTGTTGACAACAGGTATAAGCCTTGCCCTATAATGATTTCATGCCTGAGAGGGCAAGTAAATGAGACAGCAAAAGTTAGTCCACTGACCAAAGAGGTACACGACCGAACCCTTAACTAAAAAGGCAGGCAACATGAAGCTTTTCTTTGTCAAAAAAGACCCCCAGAACCCGCGCCACCACGGCTTGCACACAAACGGGTCTAGCCATGTTTTGACCAGGATTCCACAACCTGGTGACGAAATAGAATTTCTTCTTTCTCCGGAGATTCGGAGAGACGGGGTCAGTCTATCCCCGTTTTCAACAACCAAAGCCAGCCCCTACGACCCAGTGAAAATCAAGGTCGTCTCTCACCCAGGGCGGTCAGCCTTGTTGGCGGAAGACAATTTAGATGCAGCCTTCGGTAACGAAGTCTTGGGGGAGTTGGTGTGCGAAATACTAAACGGTGCCAACTGGAAATATGCCCCTGTTGAAGTTGAAATTCTAAGGGAGCCCCCGCACAGTCGGGAAAAGCTCAGCCAGGAGCACAGAAATTGGTATCACTGGCGATTTGAAACAGTCGTGTTTGAGAAAAAAGAAGAGAACTGGTCGTTTCGTCCAGGAGTTCCTCGCAACGACTGGACTGAGGACGTTCAGGCGTTCCTTAGAAGTGCTTTTAGACGCCTTGTGGCAAACTTGCCCCTAGAAGATTTGGGCCGCCTGAAAGCCAGGCTGCTGGAGCACTCACTCGTTGATCACGAGTGGATACACCGCAGTGAAGAGCTTGGCACTTTGAGCAATGCTTGTGCCGTTTCTATTCTGAAGTTAATTGCAGAGGAAATACAGCCTGACTGGCTGGCCGCAGAGGCTGAAGAGTTTGCAATTAAAACCCTAAATGCATGGATTGAAAATGGGCGTTAGAGGGCCGAAAAAACAGGCCGAAGCCCTGCGCCGCTTCGGCTGGCGACCGCCGCTAATTTCGCCTGAGTTTTCCAGTTTGGTGGAGGCTATTGCCGCCTCTCGAGGCTGGAGTAAGCGGCAGGTTCTAGAAATGGCCTTGATGCGCCTGGCAACGATCAAAGAGGCTGAGGCGGCGGGCTTGGCGGAGTGATAAAGCAAATGCGCGGGGTTTTCAAGAACCGCCGCGCACTGAAACGTTACTTATCATGAATAGCATATCTCACTAATTCTCATTAATAAAGAACCCCAGGGGTAACTGCGTCTCTAGGGCTATTTTTACGACCACCTCAAAACTGGGCTCGGTCATATTACGCTCGATACGCGACAGAGTAGAGGCAGAAAGGTTAATCACAACGGCAAACTCGTAGAGGTTGCGATAGCCTGCAAGCACCCGTGCGGCGTGAATGCGCTGCCCTAACGAAGCCTTTTCCGAGAAACTTGCAACCAAATTGCAGTTCTGCAAAAACCTTTCACCGCCAGCATAGCAACCTTTGTAGGGTGTGAGGGTTGCAATGGTTGCGACGTGTTCGGAATCCCACGGCTGCTTACGTCTGGTGATACGGTGCGCTGGCTGGATGGTCAGTTGCAGGGCACCGATCCGGCGACGGGGGCAGCCGTCTTTTATGACTCGACCACCTGCGACCTGAGCTATACGCTGGTTGGCCCGGAGCAGCTAACGATAAACGGTGTGCCGGGTTTCACCAACCGTGAGTGGAATTTTTCAGTTAACCCGCTGGAGCTGACCCCTGGGCTCTACACCTGTGTGGTGCAAATTAGCCGCACTATCGAGCCTGAGTTGCCGGAGCCCGACGCACCGGAACCCAACCCGGAACCCGAGCCACTGCCCGAGCCCGAAACCTTTCGCCTGACGCTGGCGACGTTTCAGATAGTTGTGCGGCCTAACCTGCTGGCTGCTCAGGCACCCATAGATGCGCGCAGCCAAACCCAGCGTGAGCTTGATGCCCTCGACGAAGCAATCCTGAGTATCACCGCTGGCAAGGTCAGCAGCTACCAAATCAAAGGGCGGATGGCTGCCTACCACGACCTGGAGCTGTTGCAACGAATGCGCGAGCGGCTGCGCTTGCGCTTGGCCCGTGAGCAGGGCAACAGCGACAAGGTTTATATCACCTGGGGGCCGCGATGAGCTGGTTTTCTGGGTTGTTGCAACGCCTGGGCTGGGCTAAGAAGCCCAAAAAGCGCGTCTATGCCGGGGCGCGGATTGGTCGCCTCGATGCTGACTGGATTAGCAGTGGCACTAGTGCCGACAGCGAGATCTGGAGCAGCTTGGCTCGTCTGCGGAACCGAGCACGGCAGTTGGTGCGGGATAACGATTACGCACGCAGCGCGGTACGCACGATTCTTCTCAACGTTATCGGTAAGGGTATCGGTCTACAAAGCAAAGTCCCTCGCGTGCGAGGTAGCCAGCTTAACCAGACAGCAATCAAGGCAATTGAAGAGCATTGGAAAATTTGGACGCAAGCGAAGCGTTGCGATTGCAGCGGCCTACTAAGCTTTACGGCCATGCAGCAGGTGGTGATGAGGGCGGTGTGTGTGGATGGTGAAGCAATCGTGCGCTTGGTGCGGCAACCCTTTGGCGACAGTCGGATACCCCTGGGTTTGGAGCTTATCGAAGCCGACCAATTGGACGAAGAGCGCAACGGACGCCACACCAACGGCAATGTAATCCGGCTAGGTATTGAGCTTGACCCGTGGCGGCGACCCGTGGCGTATTGGCTGCGCACGGTACACCCCGGCGACAACCTGGTGCGCGAAGTACGACGCGATACCACTATTCGTGTGCCAGCCGGGGACATTCTGCACCTGTATATCTGTGAGCGGCCTGGCCAGACCCGTGGTGTCAGCTGGTTTGCCAGTGCCTTGCAGCGAGTGCGTAACTTGGGCGGCTACGAAGAGGCCGAGCTGGTGGCGGCGCGTGGCGCAGCGAGCATTATGGGTTTTGTGCAAAGCCCTGATGCCGACGTGCTGGAAAAATTACCCGACGGCCGTAGTGCTGAGACCTTAGAGCCTGGGGTTATCAAAGCACTTGCACCTGGCGAGATTTTTCAAGGCTTTGCACCTACCCGACCTAGCGAAGGCTTCGGCCCCTTTGTAACCAGCATGTTACGTGGCTTGGCTGCCGGTATCGGCACCAGTTACGAGCCCATTAGTCGTGACTACAGCCAGAGCAATTACAGCAGCAGCCGCCTTTCACTGCTCGAAGACCGGGAGCACTGGAAATGGTTGCAATCTTGGCTCACCGAGGCATTCTTACAGCCCGTCTTTGAGGCGTGGCTGGATATGGCTGTTCTCTCGGGGGTGCTACCCTTCCCTGATTACGAAGGTGGCTTGGAGCGCTACCGCAAGTGTCGCTGGCAGGTACGCGGTTGGGGCTGGATTGACCCTTACAAAGAGATCCAGGGCTGCATCGCTGCCGTTGAGGCTGGGTTAACCACGCTTACTGATGAGGTTGCGAAGCAGGGCGGTGATTTTGAGGAGCTGCTGAAGACGCGATCGCAAGAGCTGGAGATGGCGCGGCAGTACGGCGTGCAACTAGCTAACGCCGGGGTCGTGCAGGGTCAGCCAGCAGTAGAGGAGGTGGGTGATGGACAAGACTATTGATCTGGCGATGCAGTTCCGGGCTTATCGGATCGAGGCAACAGAGGGGCAAATCGACAACCGTGAGTTTAGCCTGACTTTCTCTAGCGAGCTGCCAGTGGTGCGTTACGACTGGTGGGAAGACGAGCGCTATTACGAAATCTTAGACCACTCGCCAGGGGCGGCAGATTTTAGCCGCGTTGATGGCGGTGTAGCGCCACTGCTGTGGAACCACGATCCGGGCGATATGCGCGGGCGCGTGCTGAGTGCGGTGATTGCGAATGAACGGGGTGCGGCAGTTGTTAAATTCAGCCGTTCGCCAGCGGGTGAACAACTTCGACAGGACGTAGAGGACGGGATTATCAACGCTGTGAGTTTTGGCTACGAAATCACCGAGGCACGGCGAGGCGAAATCCTAAACGGAACCCCTGTTATTCGCGCTACGAAGTGGCGCGTGCTCGAGGTGTCGTTAGTCAGTATGCCTGCCGATCCTACGGTAGGTGTCCGGCGGGAACTGCCGAAAGTGCCAGTGCTGGTGCGGGGATGGCCTGAGCCGGCAAAACCTATTACTAAAGGAGGCTCTATGCCTGAAGAACCCAAGGGGCCGGAGACTTCGGCTCCAGACGAAGCTGCTTTGCGTAAGCAAGTCGACAAACTTAGACAAGACGAAATCGGGCGGATGCGCTCGATTGAGAACCTGTGCAAACAGCACAACATGCCCAGCGACCTACGCGACAAGCTGCTCGAAGAGGGCACGAGCCTTGAAAAGGCTCGTGAAATTGTCCTCGATAAGCTGCAAGGCCGAGATACTCGACCTGTGGCAGCACCAGCAAACCCGCTGGGTTTGAGCCCTCAGGAATCCCGCGCTTATAGCATTTTGCGGGCTGTGCAGGCGGCAGTTGAGAACGACTGGAGTGCGGCGGGATTTGAGCGCGAGTGTCACAACGAAATCGCCAAACGAATCGGCAAAACCTCTAACGGGGTGTTTGTGCCGATTCGTGATATTACGTTTAACCCGTTACAGCGGGCTACTTACAACACCCAGACCCCGGCTGAAGGTGGGGCGTTGGTTGAAACCGTGCTCGATAGTGGTCGCTTTATTGATGTTCTGCGCAACTCTCTTAGTGTTGTGCAGGCTGGGGCGACCTACCTAACAGGTCTTCAAGGGAACCTCGATATTCCGCGCCAGTCGAGCACGTCGGTTCCCTATTGGATAACCGAGGGCCAGGAAATCCCGCAGAGTGAAGCGACGTTTGGCACGATTCAGTTGCGCCCGCGCACGGTCGGCATTCGCTCGGCAATGACCCGCCAAATGATGTTGCAAAACACACGTGACGTTGAGTTAATTGCTCGACGGGATATTTTGAGCACTCTGGGCGTAGAAATTGACCGTGTGGCGCTGCGCGGTGGTGCTCCTGGTGAGCCTACGGGGGTGATTGGTCGCCAGGGAACGCTGAGCTTTCCTCTGGGCACTAATGGTGCCGCTCTTAGTTGGCAGCATATTGTGCGTCTGTGGTCTGAGATTGCCAGCAATAACGCTGAGACAGCAGAGATTACCTATTTAATCAACGCCGCCACGGCTGGCCGCTTAATGACCACAACTAAGGACGCCGGGAGTGGCATTTACATCCTGGATGAGCGCATGCGCCTCACTGGCTACCCGGTGGTGGTGTCTAACCAGCTACGCCGGAACCTGACTAAGGGGACTGGCACGGGGTTGAGCGAGATGGTCGCCGGCGTATTCAGCAATCTGCTGATCGGCGAGTGGGGGGTGCTCGAGCTACTGCCTAACCCCTACGGCGCGGGTTACGCGAGCGGCGCGGTTGAGCTGCGGGCCATGTTCACACTTGACGTAAACGTCCGTTACCCCGAGAGCTTCTGCGTAGTTAATGACGTTGTTACGGCCTAAGGAGGTGATTATGCCAGTTGTAGTAACCAGTCAGCTTAATAGCTTCTTGGCGGCGGGCTTCAAGACCGTTGGAGTCAAGGAGCGCATTGATTTGCCGGTAGCGGCTACGTCCTTCAACGTCGATACGGTTTTGCCTAACGGCGCGATCATGCTTTCGGCGGGGCTGGTGATTCCGGCAACAATTACTGCTGTTGCGGCTACGCATATCGGCTTTGGCCGGCGCACGGTAACGGCGCTGCCCAATAAATACCTGCTGTCGGCGGGGCTAACCGCTGGCTCAGTCGCTCGCGTCCTAAATTTCTGGGCAACGCCGTTGACGGCACTGGAAGAGCTGGCGATTTTTGCCTGCAACTCAGCCGGTGCTGCTAGTGGCACTATCGGTGGCGGTGATGGCAGAGGGTTTGTAACGGTCAATTTTGTCTACGCAATTCCTGAGGTGCTGTGATGCCAAGATACGAGGTGATTACTCAGGACGGCTCGATTGTTTACCAGGGGCGCGTCTGTGCCTACGGCGCAGTGCTCGATCTGAGTGAACTGGAGGCTGAGGCCCTGGGCTACAAGATTGTGCCCGTGCCGCCAAAGCCGCCAAAGCCGCCGGTGCCGGTGCCTGCCTTTGTGCCTGAGGCCGACGCTGATGTTGACTGAGCCGTTCAGCGTCTTTCTGGGAGAAGAGTTTGCCGAGCCGGTGCTGTTTGTGCTGGCCAGTGGTGAGCGACTGGAATTACGCGGTATTTATGACCGCGAGTTTTTATCCCTGATGGCTGAACGGCTGGAGCCGCAACCGATTGGTGGGGCTGAGGGGCAGCTCAAAACGGTCTACGTTCTCTCGACCCTGATTGCAGAACTCAGGCACTACGACCTTTGCCAGGTGCGGGGTGAGTGGTATCTGGTGCGGGGTATTGCTCCCGATGGTGATGCTTTTTCGACAGTCGCTTTGGAATGGACGGAGGCCCCGGATGCTCCGTAGCCAAATCCTCAACGCTGTTGAAATTATTCTCAAGGAGTTACCGTATTTTGCGCGGGTTGTTTACTGGCAGGATCTGCCCTCAGATTTTGGCCAGGACTGGTGTACGTTTCGCGACGTTGAGGAAACCTACACCGAGGTGGGCCGCCAGCATGAGTGCCGTCTCACTGTCGAGATTGAGCTGGTGCTGTTTGGCGGTGATTCGCCAGCGCGTGCTCAGTTGCGGCTAGCCGAACTGATCGAGGAGCTCGGTCGCGATCGCACCCTCGGCGGCACAGCCCGACAGGTGCAAATTATCCGAACAGCAACCGAGGTGCAGACAGCGGGCCTTCGGGCCTGTAGCACCTGTCTCGAAATTGCAGTGATCTATCGAACGTCTTTATTTAACCTAGGGGGTTGAAATGGCTGATCCTACCCGTTTATACCAAATTGACGGCATTCTATCGCTCGCTGAGGTTGGCTCGAATGGCGCGCCCGGCGGATTTGAAGATATTGGTAACTGTATGGTCACCTTATCTATGGCGGTTGAGCGGGTTGAACACCGCGAAATGCGGACAGGCCGCCGCCTAAAGGATAAGGTGCTGGAACGCAACCAGGACGCCAGTTTCTCAATTACGGCTGAATCGGTGCAAATTGAAACCTTGCGCAAATTTACTTACGGTGTGCAGCAGGCGATCCCGTCGCGCACTGTTTCCCAAGAGCCACTAACGGCGTACCTGGGCAAACGGGTAAAACTGTCGGCAATTGGACTGACAGCGTTCACCTCACTACAGAGCCAGGGCGGCAACGTTTTGACTCGTGATACGGGCCGCCCGCCTGTAACTGCCAGTTTTGACCAGATTACGGACACCTTTAGCGCTGCCGCCCACGGCCTGACAAACGGTACTCGCGTTGGCCTTTCGGGCACGTTGCCGACTGGCTTTTTGAGCAGTGGCTTTTATTTTGTAATTGGTGCCTCACTAAACGATTTTCAACTGGCTACGACGTTTGGCGGTACTGCCGTAACCAGCACTGTCGCAGCCAGTTCAGTTGTGGTTACTGTTCAACCGGATTACGCCGTTGATTTGGGCACTGGCGTGATCACGTTCAGCTCAAACACTACGATTGCCGACGGTAGTTTCGTTTTTGCCAGCTACCAACACGCCGCTATTGAGGCAATTGAAGCCTACCAGGCTTCTAACCGAGATTTTGCGCTGCTGATTGAGGGCAAAAACCGTAACGAGAATCTCTCACCCTGCCGTCTGTTTGCTCGCCGGGTGCGGTTTGACCCGCTCTCAGAGCTGCAATTGATTGGTGGTGACGAGTTTGGCCAGTACACCGTCGAGGGGCAAATTTTGTTCGACGCCACCACGGGCGATTTCTTCCGCTACGAGCAGCTACCCGTTGCCTGATGAGCGAGATGGAGCGCCAATTCAGGTTAGCTAATAAGCTGCTGCGCCAGAAGGCGGTAGAGCGCGTAAACCGTGCTGCCTACCGTCTCCAGGCCCTGACCCAGGGCGCTATACGCCGCAATTTTCGCGTGCGGCGGGCATCGTGGATTAAGGGGGTTGCCGTTTATCCGGCAACGCGAGATAGGCCGGCGGCTTTAGTGCGCCTAGGGTCGCTTCAATCGGTGTTTGCCAGACGACGGAAAAGGTTAGGCAATATGGTTGTGCTGCTATCAGGTGGCAAAAAACTTGGTTTTGAGCGCGCTAGCCAGCGCCTGCCATGGCCCAAAATTTGGCAGCGCATTAAAGACAGATCTTTTGTCACTCGTGGCGGTGTTGTCGTTTATAGGACTCTTCAAGGCGAACAGGTGCCAATTTACAAATTCCAGACAGAAGTGGAAACGTCTAAGCGGATTCCGTTTCTGGAGCTGGGTGAAAAAGTACGCAATCAGGAGGGATTCAATGAGTCAAAATCTTAAGCCCGTGCCCAAAATGGTAGCGGCAGGACAAGGCGGTATAGCAGGTGCAGCAGCGGCGGCCCTAGTAGTGTGGGTACTGGAACAGCGGGGTTTTGTTATCCCGGAAGACACTACGGTGGCGTTGGCAACACTTTTTGGCGGAGCGTTCGCAACCCTGGCCGCCTTTGTTTCGGGCTGGCTGAAGGAGGATAAGCGTGGAATCACTAATTGAAGAGGAGCCGTTGATTTTACAAAAGCCTAACGACCCTTGGGTCGAGATTGCGGCTACCAGCATGACGGCTTTTATCGAAACCGGGATAATCGGAATTTTTGCCTGGGTGCTGTTGCAGGCTGTGATTCGAGACGTTCGCGAAGATATTCGTTCTTTAACCAAGACAATCATGGACTTTGGAATTTTAAGCAGCACTGCTGGCGAAAAAATGGGCAAGGAATTGAGCGAGTTGAGATTACAAGTTCAGTTACTTCTCGACAGGAGAAATCGTAATGAGTAACTTACAAGCCGGGCGGCGACAGGCAGCTCAGTTTTTGCGGAACGCTGCGACGTGGCTGGAGAGTTTAACAACGCCCGAAGTTACCCCAAGTGACGTTCAGGTTGACATGTTTTATCGTCTATGGCGGAACTTACCGCCCTACGATTGGGCGGTGGCCGAGGACACACCTACGCTCGGTGAGTTCACGGTTTACGGCTGGGAAAAAACGACGGCTGAATTTCAGCAAGCACTGATTGAATTGGCGGGACGGCTGCAAATTGAACCGATCTGGCTAGCGGCGGTGATTAGCTTCGAGACAGGCGGTACGTTCAGCCCGAGCATTCGTAATGCCGTCGGCAGTGGAGCGACGGGCTTAATTCAGTTCATGCCTGCGACGGCCAGGGGCCTAGGGACAACAACTGACGCGCTGGCTGCCCTGACCGCCGTGGAGCAGTTGCGCTGGGTTGAAGCTTATTTTCAGCCCTATGTGGGGCGGATGAAATCGTTGGAAGACACCTATATGGCGGTGTTGTGGCCGGCGGCGGTTGGGCGAGGGCGAGAGCATGTGCTTTTTCAAAGCCCGACGATTGAGTACCGGCAAAACTCTGGCCTCGACAGTAACCGCGATGGCCGGATTACGGCAGGTGAAGCCACTGATAAGGTTCGCCAACGAATTTACAGGAGGGAGTGATGAGCGACGATCTGGACGTTCTTTTGCCTGAGCAGGAGGTTCGCGTTAGCGGTGATCGCCTGGTGCGGGTGTTCCCGTTTAAGTGGAGGGACACCAAGCGAGCGCTGGCGATTGTCGAGCGCTACTTGACGGTGCTGCAAAGCGCCGCCACGGGGGGCGAGGTAGCTAAGGCCCTGCTGGCTAAAGGGGGTGAACAAACACAGCAGGATGTTCAAACCTTGATTACGCTGACCACGGGCAAAAACAGTGATTTTATTGATGAGCTGAGCTTTTTGGATGTGCTGAATTTGCTCAGTACCGCTGTTGAGCTGAACTTGAGTTTTTTCTTCCGAGTGGGAGATCGCCTGGCGGCGGTAGGAAACAGACGGAAGCCGGAAGCTACGGCAGAGTAATCGCTAGATTGATCAGCTACGGTCACCGCTTTCTGGATATTCAGGAATACACGTTTGAGCAGATTGAGCTGTTTTTGAGGCTTGGTGCTGAACTTGCAAACGAACAGCGGGCGATCCTAATTGCTGACACAGCAACAGCCTGTCAGGGAGACAACAAGGGAATTAAAGCGGCAATCAAGAGGTTGAGCTAATGGCAACACAGTCGTATCAAATCCGTTTTGAGTCGAGTGGGTGGGGCCAACTGCGTCGCCAAATGCAGGCGCTTACCACTGACACTAAGGCGACCGAGCAGTCGCTGGAGGGGTTGGGCCGCGAGACTGATAATTTTCAACTACGAGCAGCTCGCAATTTCCGCCTCTGGAATAAGAGCGTTAACAACTCCTACCAGGTGGCGATGCGCCGGCTGCGCTCTAATTTGCGTCGCAACGAACCGCCGCCGCCACCCAGGGCTGAGGCCACGGCTACCGCCAGCAGTAATAGCTCGGCAGCGGTTAGCAATCAACCTGATCACACTTTTTGGTCTGGTTTGCTGCGGCAAAACAAGGCGCAGCAGCAGAGGGAAACTGCCGCCCAGGCACGGCAGCGCACCGCGCTGCAACCTATTGAAACTAAGCCGTTTGAAGTTCAATCCATACGGCTTGATGGTGATTCGTTTATTAGCGAGTGGCAAACGGTAAACCGTGAGCTGATTGAGGAGTTTTCTGAGGCGTTGCGTGACGAGCTGCGAGAAGTCAACGGCAACCCGTTTCAGTCGATTTTGATGGCTCCGTTGAGTCTCGCCGGTAGTGCGCTGGAAAATAGCCTCGGAGCAACTTTTGTAGGGGCGTTCGCTGGGATTGGTGAAAGTTTAACTATTGATTTGGGGCAAGGGATTGCTAAGAGCATTCAGGGCAGCATGGGCCTGCCATTTGAAGAGGTTGGTAACGATATAGGCGATATGATCGGCAGCTTTATGCTGTTTGTCACGACACGCACCGCTACCGCAATTCGAGACACCAGCCTAAGCGGTAACGTGCTGCTTCACACCGAAACGGCGCTGCTGGATGTTTTCAGTGAGTTATTTCGGCAGATTGGAATCAAAATGCCGCTGGTTTTGGCGCGTGCTTATCGGCGAGTGCAGATTAACAAAAATGCGCTTGATTCAACACAGCTACGGGCTGGAATTGAGCAAGTGGAATCTAGGACGCCCCAACACCTGCAAAAGAAAATTAACGAATCAAAATCTATTAGCTTGGTCGCTGGTGGCTATAACCAAGACGTTGATGATTTTGGTAAAAACTACACAGCGGCGGTGCTTCAGCCGTTACTAGCTGGCTCCGCGGTTATCCCAATCAAGCGTCAAAGTCTAAACGACGTAAGTGCCTACACCTCTCGCATTGTTGAGAACCTGTTATCTAGGGCACTTGAGGTGCCTGGTGTAAAAAAGCAAGTTGCTGAAACCATAAAGAAAAATCTACAACAACTGCCTCAAAATGAGCTGGAGAAAATCTTCGGCCGTGACATCAAGATCGATTTTGAGAGTGTTGATGACCTGGTAAAAGTTGCTCGAATGATGGCCGAATCTCAGGATTTCTCGATTCTTAAAAATATCGACACCATGCTGCAGGGCTTTAGCGCTGACGATATTTTGCTAGCAGCCGAGGCCATTAAGTATATCAATGAAAACCCTGGCAAGCCTTTGCAGTTGGTCGGTTTCAGTCAGGGCGGCAATGAGGTTGCCGGCGCTTTAGAGATTCTCCAGCGCATGGGTTTTGACGAGGTTAAGGGTGTCACGCTGGGTACACCCATCACACCACTGAGCTACTCGGGCGACCCAAGCAAGCTGCTGTCAATTATGGGCAGCCAAGACTACTATTACGCTGCCCTCAGAGAGCTGCTTAAGGTCACGAACTCGCCAGTAAGAGTGCTGGAGGGTGAAGGCGTTAATCACGCTTTGCCTTCCTACGCTACAGGTACTCAAACCAAAGGGCTTATCAAGAACTTTTTGGGTGATCGCATTGATATGCCGAGCTCTGAGGAGTACGGCGTTCGCGATGCGATGGCCATGTACTACATGAATCAGGACGGAATGAGTGCTTCGATTGAGCGCGCCATCCTAAATATGTTGGGTGTGGGTAGTACAAAATCGGTTAGCAAGGGCCGCTATGGTTTCAACTCTAAAGACTTGGGCAGCACTCACCCTAAAGCGGCACTGAGAACTTTAAAAGCTGCCTACAAGAAAGCCACGAACGAAGATGTAAAGGCTGTTATTCAAAACTATATCGAGCTGATTGAGCAGACGATTACCGAGCTTGAGCGGTTTGAGCTGGCACAGGTTTCGGGTATTGATTACCGACCAACCAACCTGCTTGATAAGGCGCTGCCATTTTTCCCGCAACTGGCAGAGCTCAAAAATATTGCGCCGGTAGACACCGAAGCTCGGGCGCAACTGGATGCGATGCGCGAAGCCAATCCAAAGCTTCAGCAGTTTGCTACTGAGGTAATGAGCCAGGCTCCAAACATTCAAAACACTTTTGCTGCCATGGGCGGACAAAAGTTAGGGGCTTTGCAATATAGCTTCTTTGACCCGCAAGAGTTTAAAGACAGAGCCGAGAACGGGCTTGGCGGCCTGATTGATTGGCTGAAAAACGAGTTTCAGGCCGGAGCAAGCGCCGAAGATCAAGAGTTGATGCAGCCGTTTATCGAGTTTTTTGAGAGGTTTCAAAAGGCTGTTATCGACGCCGGCGAAAAAGGCGAGATAGATAGTTCGGTAGTCAGGGAAGCTGACAAGCTCTTTGGTGGTGTGTTGCCGAATGATCTACTTGACAAACTAGGCAAAAAAACGACTAGCCTCGCTGATTTGCAGCCTAAAGATCAGCCGCTGCTGGAGGTCTACCCAGAGCTAAAGGATTTTATCAGGCTAGTTAACGAATCTCTCAAGAAGCAAGGCCAAGAGCCTCTGAGCACTGAAGAATTGAGCCTGATCGGTAAAACAATTAACGACTATTCTTTGCTTAGTAAAGACCAGATCATTGATATTTCAAACGATGCCTCTAGGCTCAAGGAGTTTTTAGATCGGCTGTTTGGCAACGAGTCACCTTTGTTTCGTTTTCGTGAAGCTGAAAACTTTGATCTACCGATTATTGGTGGTGGTGATGAGGGCGGTGGTGCTGAACCTGCTGTTACACCTACACCAAGACCACCAGCACCACCGGCAGACGAACCGCCAGCCGCAGCAGAACCTCAACCCAAAACACCACCACCGGCACCACCGGCACCGGAAGCGGTAAAGCCTAGAGTGCCTACCCAGACCATCGACGCCGTGCCAGCCTCGCGATCGCCTGAGGCGGTGATTGCTGAGGCGTGGGGCACGAAGCAATCATCAATGCTGGACAAGGTTATTGACGGCCTAACCCAGGCGGGTAAAGAGGCCGTCAAAACTGCTAAACCCCTAGCCGAGCAAGCGGCTGAGAAGTTGAACGAGTTAGGTGAAGCTGCTGGTCTGAAGGCTCAGGAGGTTGTTGAGTCTACTATTGAGGCCGTCAAGCAGAGAGTGCAGGAGGAGGCACAGCCAGAACGGGTGCAGCAGCGGCGTGAGCAGGTGCGGCAGGGTTTAGAGGCAGCTAAAGGAACGGCACAGCAAGTAGGCCAGGGCCTGGCGGGTGAGGCGGGCGAGCTGCGCGATGCGGCTGTTGAGGGTGTGCGCGGTTTACGAGGTGGGGCTGAGGCGGGGCTCAATGCGCTGCAACGACAGCGCGACTTAAACCGGCTGCGCACGGCACTGAAGCGGCAGGGTGTGCCCCAGGCGCTGCGTGAGTTTCGTGAGTCGGTTGATGCTGACGGCGAAAATTTTGATATTGAGGCGGTGAAGGCGAGAGCGCAGCGACTGGTTGACGGTATTGCCCAGGCAGAACGGGAGGCTAACGAAATTGTCGAGAGTTACGCCAGCGATGATGCCTTTCAAGATGCCCGCTTTAATCTGCTGCTAGAAACAGGCAAGCTCAAAACTGAGGTGTTCGACGGCGGCGATTCCCGTCCGGGCCTCAACCAACTGAATGAGGCTATCCAAGAACGGGCCTTTCAGGATGCCAACGCCAAAGCCTTCGCTCGGACGGCCAAGGGAGCGACCGGCAATTTGCAAGGCATTGTTGAGCGAGCTGAGGCTAGCCAGGCTAGTGATGACGACCTCGCCTACGTGCGCGAGTTGGAGCGCGAGCTGGAGGCGTTTTACACTGCTGCTGACGCCGCCAAAAAGACGACGATGCGGCGCTTTGTGCGGTTTATACGTAATCTGCGGCAGGTGTTGCAAGGCGTGGTGAGTGAGCCAATAGACGCTGATTTTACGCAGATTATCGACGATGCTAGCCGCCAGATTGACGCTGCTGCGGCAACCAAGGGCAATCCGATCGCTGTACAGGCCGGTGCGCAGGAGCGGCAACAGCTACCGCCTGAGACTGAGCAAGTCTTTGGCGATGATGCGCGATTTGTCGAGGCTCTGAAACAGGCGGCTGAGGGTGGGGCAACGCTGGCTCAAATTTCGGAAGCGCTCAGAATTACCGTTGAAGAGTTGGTGACGGTGATCGGTCTGCTGCGCAGTCGGGGCTTTGATGTGCCTGATATTGTGGCCAACAGACTACGGCTGGCTGAGGGACAGCGCGGGCTGCCCAGCACCGGCACTCGACCGGCTGGTGGCCTACCAGGCCCGGACTTGCAGGCACTAGCGGGCGGGCGACCACCGGCGCTACCTGCTGGCGATCAACTGCCACCGTGGCTGCGCTGGCTGCGACCGAACCGGCAACAGGCGAAGCAGCCAGAAGCAGGCCAGAAACCTAAGACGGTGCTTGATTCGATGGCCTCGGCCATTAAGATGCAGTACCGGCAAATCGTCACACCCGAACGCCTGGAGAGTGTTAGGGCTAAGGCGTTAGATGTTGGGCTGAGTTCAGTAACCGCCGGGGTTAATGCGCTCAAAAATACCCTCGACCTGATTGTTGCTAGTAGCAACACCAGCGACACGAACCGCGTTAAGGAGATTGTGGCAGGCATTCAATCCGATAGCGGGTTTGCTGACAAGTTGGCCGCCTATCGCGAGACGGTCAATGCCGAAAATATCAACCTGATAGAGGCTCGCCAAGAGGCCCTTGAGCTGCTGCAAATGATTGCCGAAATTGAGGGGGCGCTCGACCGGCTGGCGGCTAACGATAAGTACAGGGACAACGCGGACATCAAAAAATCGATCAGCAACCAGCGCAAAAGCCTCGGCGGATTTCGTGAGGAGGTTTTAGGCGGTAATGCGGCACCGGGGCGGGCTAAGGTCGGTATTGAGGAGCTGAATCGGCTTTATGCTCAGGCGGTAACTGAAACACCTTTGGTGCAACAGTTTGGCGATCGCGTTCAAAACTCAGCCGAAATCCGGCAGGTGTTCAACAAAACGCTGGACACGGAGATTGCCGACCCGCGCCTGCTTGACAACCTACTCAACGAGCTCTACCAGCTCTACGGAGCTGCTGACGAATTCCAGCGCGAGGCAATGCAGTCTGTTTTTCTGCTGCTGGCGCAGATGCGGGGTGTGCTGGAGCGTGGGCAGCGCACCGGCTTGCTCGACACCGAGAGCATGGCCATTATTGCTGAAGACCTTAAAATTCCCGGTTTCAATGCGGCGAACCTCGATAAGGGGGACTTAGAGGTTGACGCTGATGCACCGCTGAAGCAGGTATTGCAAGCGTACAACCAGAAACTAGAGGCGGTGGTGCGCTTTGCCTCTGAGGGGGCGGCGCGACAGATTCAGGGCATCAACCCTGATAATCTGCTCTCGCCTGAAGCGCTCAGTAAGCAGTTTCTGTATAACGACAAATCTGAGCGCCCGATTCAGCAGAAAATGCAGCGCTACCGCGAGCAGGCCCGCCAGGCGCGTGACCAGGTATCGAGGGCCGCCCTAGAGGCCCTGGCCAAAGAGATTCTGGCTGATATTCAAAACGCCAAGCGGGCTTACGAGGCCGGGATTCGTCAACAGCTTCAGCAGCGCAATCCTGTGTCAGGTACCCGCCTGGGCGCAGCCGAACTAGGAAACCTGACTAAAATGCAGGGCGAGATTATCAGCGGCAACAGCCAGGTTACGGGCTGGGATAGCGTCGGCATGGTGCGGCGGTTGGCTAAGGCCGACACCGCCGCAATCGAGCAGGTGCGGCAGTCGGGGGCCAACATTGTTCAGGCGATTGTCGGCGAAGTTCAGAGCCGTTTGGCAGAGCTGGACGCGACAGGCCAGGCCATGGGCGAGGCGGTGGTAGAGGGTACCGAACGGGCGTTCGAAATCCAGTCGCCGTCACGAGTTTTTGAAGGCATTGCGGCTCAGTTGTTCAGAGGGTTTAGAGACGGTATTGAACTGGAGGATTACGAGGCGACAGGCGAAGAAATTGCTGAAGCCGTTAACCGTGGCGTTGAGGAGGGCAAAAATCCTCTCGACGCGCTTGATCAGTTTTTGCAGCCAAATAGCTTTGATGGTTTGTTTGGCGAGGGAGCTGGTCAGGGGGTAGATCAATTTGGTGGTGGCGTGATTGACGCGATCAGCGAGACGTTCAGCTCGCTGATGGAGCAGTTTCCGATAATAGGCAAAATTCAGGAGGCTTTTGGTGAGCTGTTTAGCTCGATTGCCGGGGCGCTGGGCTTGTATCAAGTCGGCGACTTTTTTGTACAGTTTGCCTCTGAGGCGCTGGCGGCAGCGCTCCAGGTAGAAAAGCTGAGCCAGGTGATTCGTAACGTGTCGCGGGATGGGGCAAGTGCCGCTAAATCGCTCGCCTTTGTGCGCGGTGAGGCGCGGCGACTCAATATAGACCTGGTTTCTGCCCTCCAGGCATACAGCAGTTTTATGGGCTCTTCGCAAAACACGCCGCTAGAAGGAGCGGCAACGGATCGGATCTTCAGTGCGTTCGCTGAGAGTGCTTTGGTTTACGGCCTGAATGCGGACGAGACTACGCGGATGTTCACGGCGGTACAGCAAATGATGAGCAAGGGCAAAATTCAGGCCGAGGAGCTACGCGGCCAATTGGGCGAGGTGCTGCCAGGTATTCAGAACACTCTGGCGATGTCGCTAGGGGTCACACCTCAGGAACTGGACGCGATGCTCCAACGGGGTGAGCTGCTCTCGACCGACGTACTGCCGCGCCTGGCGGCGCAACTGAGCGCCCAAAATGCAAGCAGTGTTGCCGGGGCAGCTCAAACTACCCAGGCGGCGATCAACAACTTCAACAATGCCCTGACAGAGTTTAGGGTCGAGGCCGGGGGCGGCTGGCTGCAATCACTTCAGAAGGCGCTGGCCAATATCGGGGCCGCGTTCCTAAGAATTCAGGATGGCGGGCTGGCAATAAACGTAACAATTTTGGCGCTGCTTACAGGTTTGGCAACGTTGGCCAAAATGATCGCCACCAGTGCAACCCTTAGTAAGTTGTGGTTGACGTTGACGACTGCCGTAGGGTTCGCGATGAAGGCGATGCTGGCCACAGTGGCGGCCCTGGCGCTAAAAATGGCTTTGGTGGGTGCGGCCATAGCCACAGTATCAACGGTTATCGGGCTCATTCAAAACCCGTTCCCAGAAATTGAGCAATCGATGCGGGGGGCCGAACGGCGTGCAGCAGCGCTGCGGCGTGAGTTGGAGTCTGTAAACGCGGTAAGCGAGGCCCAATCAGCGCCTGAATCAGTAGCTGAATTACGGCCTACTGGCCCAATCGATAGGTTTGTTCGTCAACCGCTGGCTAATTTTAATGAACAGTTGGACGGCTTGCTGGGCTCAAATGGCCGCCGGGGCCTGGGTTTAGGCTTGGGTGTGCTCGGTATTCCATTACTGCTTGATACAACAAACGCCGAACGTGAGATGAATAGCTTTGTTGAGCAGGTTAACCGCTTGACGGCTCAGAATTTTGACAATCTCTCAGCGCCTTATACCGAAGAGGTAACCCAGGCTGTAGAAGAGCTTAAAGCGCTTGAGTCGCAACTGGTGCGCCTAGAGTCGCAGCGGCTGGATATTATGCCCAATGATCGCGTGGCGCTTGAGGCTAATACCGAGCAGATTCAGACGCTGCGTAACCGAGCTGACGAACTGCGTGGAATGATTGGCACGGTTCAGGAGGGTATTCAGGGCGCGATAGACGATGCCGAAGCGCGAATTATTGAGCTTGACCAAATGCTCGGCGATAGACGAATCACCCAGTCGGTTTATGATTCGTCGATGGCTGGCCTTGAATCGCAGCTCAGTGCCGCCCAGCAAGCGCTGGACTTTTTCAACGCCGCCGTCGGTGAAGTGCCGCAGGCAATGGCGATTCTTGAACGGGCGATGCGCGGCGTTACTGAGGAGCTGGCGGGGCTGCGTCAAAATATCCAGCGAGGCTTTGGCCAAAACCGGGCGGCGGTATTCCGTGAGGCAATGCGCCTGGGTCTGGGTGCTGAGGCTACCCAGCGGCAGATACGGCAGCTAGCGCTCGGAGAGTCGTCACAGTTGGCCGGGGCCATTACTGACAACCTGGCTCAGTTAAACCGGCTGCTGGGCGACCCGACACTGCAACAACGCCTAGCCACTCTCAGAAAGCGGGCTGAGGCTGAGGGCTCTAACCTCGAGAACCTAGCCACCCTGAACCGGCTGCTGGAGCAATCTCAGAACGGTGAGGAGCAGCGGGCGCTACGGCTGCTGATTCAGCAACAGGAGCTCCAAGGCGAGCTGATTCAGGTAGACGAGCAGATTGCGCAGCAGACACAGGATTTATCAGAGGAGGCCCGGCAAGCCGGCATTCAGGTACGCGATTTTGTCGCCAGCCTGGTGCAGCGACTGCGCGAGTCGGCCCTGGAGGTGTTGCGGCAGGCCAACACGTTGCGGCAGCAGGCAATGCGCACCGACCTACAGCGGGTGTTTTCAGCCGGCTACGATACCCTGGCCGAGAGTTTTGCTCAGAGTATTACCGGCCTGATTGATCAAGCGTTCCAGATTCAGGAGCGGGTGCTGGGTGTTCAGGGCCAGCAGGTGGCCATCGAGCAAGAGGAGCGAACGCTCAATCAAGAGCTGGACGATTTCGCTCGTAATTTGGGTAGTGCGACTGAGGCGTTGCAGGGGTTTATCAACGGCCTCAGTGGTAGGGCTGCGGCACCGAGCAGCTCTCAGACCGGCGACTATCAGGCTGGGAGTACAATGTTTGACGCCCTGCGCCGGGCGATTATTGGCCAGGAATCGGGCGGGCAGTTTAATGCCGTCAACCCACACAGTGGCGCGCTGGGTTACGGCCAGGTAATGCCCCAAAATTTGGATGGTACTTGGGGCGATTGGGCGATGGACGCCCTCGGGCGATCTCTATCGGCGTCTGAGTTTCTAGCTGACCCGGCGGCGCAAATTGCGATTATTAACCACCGCCTGGGCAGCTACCTAGAGCGTGAGCTCGCTGCCTCGGGGGGCGATATACAAATGGCCGTGCGGCGGGCGGCAGCCAGTTGGTATTCCGGTCAGGCTGGACTGTTTGACGACGCAAGGCCACAGACCTATGGCGCGGGTAGCTATCCCTCGATTCGCGATTACACTCTCTCGATTTGGAATAAATTCCAGGCTGAGGGCGGTTTACAGGCACCAATCGCCACGCCTGCAATACAGGCGCCTACCGAGGTTTACGACCCGGCTCAGGTTGAGGTGGCCAGTGATTTAGCGGCCCTGGGCAGTGAAATTCTCGATAACCGTCGCCGCGTGATTGAACTCAGCGAGAGGCAGATTGAGCTGGACGTTGAGGCGCTGCGTCTGGCGGCTGAGCAGTTTAACGAAACCGGGGCTGAACAGGCGCGGCGCGGCCTATTAGAGTCCGAAGGAAATATCCTGAACCTAAGAAATAAACTTGAAGACATGCGCTTCGGCGCTTTTGGTGTTCAGTTGCCAGAGCTGGAGTTTGAAAAACAGATGCGTGATCTGGGCAATCAGTTTAGAGAGACTGACCTCGGAATTGACGACGCTATTCGGCAGGCCACAGACGAGCTAGGGACAGCAGAGCAACTGATTGAGCGTCTACAGGCCCTGGTTGAGAACCTGCGCAGTAGCGGAAGCGAGAGCGACGCCCTACTGGCAGGCACGTTTGAGCAGACTATCGGGTTAATGCAAGCGAACGTGCCGCTATTGCAGAGTAACCTGGAGCAGTTGCAGCAAATCCAGAACGAGGCCGAGGCCGCCCAGCAGACAGCGCAGCGATTGGTCGAACTCCAAGCCGAGGCCGCTGTGGCTAACCGCGATTTTGGCCGAGCCTCTGAGCTGGGCAATCTAGACGTTCAGCGCCTGGACGCCGAGGCTCAGTTGCTACGCAGTAACCGCTTCGAGTTTGAGGCTGTGGCGCTGCAACGCCAAGCAGCGATTATGCGTGAGCAGTTCAGCCTACGCCAGCAGACGCTAGAGATTGAGCAGCAGATGGCGCTGCTGCGCGAGCAGATGAGCACAACCTCTGATCCTGACCTGCTGGCAGCGATGCAGGGTGAGCTGGATTTCCTCGGGCAAAAACTGCTGCTGGCTCAACAAATTAGTCAGGTAAACCTGCAAAACATTAACGAGCAGTTCCGTGGCATTGGCCAGGTTATTCGAGACGACGTTGCTAGCAACCTAGAGACCTTTTTCACCGACCTAGCCACGGGAACTAAGAGTTTTCAGGACGCGCTCGAGGGGTTTTTGCGAAGCATCCTAGCGACAATTGCCCGGATTGCCGCCCAGCGCCTGGTTGCCGGTTTGTTTGGCGGTATGTTTGCCGGTGGCGGTACAGTCGGCGGAAAAGTGAAGGGGTTTGCTGATGGCGGTACAGTTCCGGGCTTGATTAACAGTATTGGGGCGGCCTTAAAAGCTGAGGGGCCTAGGGGTGTTTTGGCGGTGTTTACGCCGGGCGAAGAAATTCTCAGCCTGAAAACAGGTGAAGCGCAGCGCTATCAATCGCTTAAGGCGCGGCTGGGCAAAAATCCGCTACAAAAACTGGCGGTAGAGAATTTTGCCAAGGGCGGAACTGTACGCGCCAACCTCCTGGCGAATCTGCCGCGTACCCAGCCGCGTCTGGCACTGGCGGAATTATCCCATCACAGCACCTCGGTTTCGCGTCCAGTCTCTGTGACGATGACCGTGGTTACGCCTGATGCAAATAGCTTCCGCAGTAGCAGAGGCCAGATTGAGCGCGATTTGGGTGTGACGACCAGGAGGGCACTAAACCGTAATGACTAATGAGTTTTTCCTAGAGGCTGGCCTGCCGTATCTGGGTATTGACTATGGCATGGCCTCAACATTTCGATTCAACACGACAGTGCTCAGTCGGCGCGACGGCCAGGAGCAGCGTGTTGCCAACTGGCAGAGTCCTCTGTTTGAGGGCAATTTGGGTGATCGGACTCTGACGGAGACGGAGCTAACACAACTACTGGGGTTCTTTCGCGATCGCCAGGGGCCGGTTCAGGGTTGGCGTTTGCGAGATTGGTCAGATTACCAGCTCAAAAACGAGTTACAGGGGTTTGGCAACGGCTTCAGAACCCAGTTCCCTCTGATTAAGCGCTACAACCTGGCCGGGTTGATGTTTATTCGGCACATTACGAAGCCCGACTTGCGTAACTGTGTTGTCATGCTCAACGGCGTGCGCATGAGAAACTGGCGACTGAGGCTAAGTACCGGCCTGCTCGAGTTTTTCCAGCCGCCGCCGTCTGGTGCTTCGGTAACAGTTAGTTGCTCGTTTTCAGTGCCTGTCAGGTTCGTTAGTGACGAATTTCCAGGGGCAAAACTGGAGGCACGCAACGGTAATGAGTCTCTGTATTCTGTTGGCCCAGTGCCGGTGCGCGAGATTAGGCTGCCACAATCACGCGGCTATTTACAGGGTGCTGAGAACTCCGAGCCTGAGCTAGATGTTGGGGTTGATATTGAGGAGGAATTGGCCCCTCAAAGCTTTACAAATCTGTCTCAGAGTGCAAACGGTTGGGAGCGTCGAGAGCCGCTTAACCCCTTTCAGCGTCGAGTTATCAGGACGGCTGCTCGGGTTATCGACGACACTGAACTAAACTATTACCTTCGTTTTTTTCGCACGCGCCTAGGCCAGTGGCGACCGTTTAGAATTAAGGACGTTACGACTGGTGGCGATTTGGTGTGCCGATTCAGCTCAGACAGTTTCCCGCAGACCGAGTTTTTAGCCTACGACGGCAATCAGGCTCTGTGGAATTTTGCCGGATTTGAAATAATTACACTGCCTCTCGAATTTCCGACAGAAACTTTTTTCAGAATCGCACGCCCCGAGGATTTCGCGTAGTGCAAAACGTCACCGGCCCCTTAGCGGCAACACTCAACAGCCGGATGCCAACGCTGGCCATGTGCTGGTTAGTAACCCGGCGCGACGGCAGCCAGAGGGCATTCACCTCGCATGACCAAGATCTGCGATTCGCTGGCCACACGTTTCAGGCAACTGGCGGTCTTGACCCGAGCGCTTTCAGTAGTGACGACAAACTCTCGACTAATAATCAGGAATTGCGCGGTTTTTTAACTGTTAGCGGGATTACGCAACGCGACTTGGTTGCAGGACTCTACCAGGGCGCAGCAGTGCTAGTTTTTCTCGTGAACTACCTAGTACCACCAGCAAGCCTGACAGGCACAGAGCTTCTAATTCTGGCCAGAGGCTGGATTGGTCAGACAGTGAACGAGGGCGGGCTGTTTTACAAAGCAGAGGTCAGGGGGCTAACCTCACTGCTACAACAAACGATTGGTGAAACAACTTCCTCGCTGTGTCGCGCTTCGTTTGGTGACAGCCGTTGCAAAATAAATAAGTTTTTTTACAGCGTAAATATTCAAGTCAGTCATGTTTTTTGGTTTGATACTTTTACAATAAATTTGTTCTCTAACGACGGATTTCTAACCAACGGAAATATAACCTTTACCACAGGCGCTAATGCTGGCGTCAGCAGGGAAATAATTCAGCAATCGGGAGCGTTTATCCGACTGCTGCACAATTTGCCTTTTGCCCCCAGTGCTGGTGATAGCGGGTTTGTTCTGGCTGGATGCGGTAAAACGATTCTAAACTGCTTGCAGTTTGGCAACGCGGCTAATTTCCAGGGCGAGCCACACCTGCCTGGGAACGACCGCTTTATCTCTGGGAATTTTAAGGGAGTCTGATATGCCAAGCCGTTCTGAGGTTGTCCAGGCAGCGCGGGCCTATATTGGCACACCGTACCACCATCAGGGTCGCTCACGCGCTGGCCTGGATTGTGTTGGGTTAATTGTTGCGGTAGCTGCGGATATTGGTCTACAGTCTCACGCCCAGCGGTTCGATATTCAAAACTACAGCCGGATGCCGGACGGGTCGCTGATGACTCACTTTGGCCAGGCAGCCGAGGCCGTGTTAGGTAAGCCTCAGCCAGGCGATATTCTGGTGTTCAAATTCCTCAAACAGCCCCATCACCTGGCAATCCAGAGCGGCCCTAGCCGCATGGTTCACGCCGTTGAACGGTACGGCGTTGTTGAAGTTAACCTGGTAGAGCAGTGGCTAGCCCGCCAGGTTGGCGTTTATCAGTTGCCGGGGGTGCTCTAGTGGCGATCGTCAGCCCTTTGCTCGGGTTAGCCGTTAGTTTTGCGGGCAACCTACTGCTCAACCTGCTGTTCCCCAAAAATCAAAGCGTTGAGGGGCCACGCCAGGGCGATTTGAGTGTGAGCGGCAGCTCCTACGGCCAGGGGATTCCGTTTGGTTGGGGTGAGTTTCGCGTCACCGGGAATCTGATTTGGGCTGATGAGCTGGAGGAGGTTGCCACGACCCGAAGCCAGGGCGGTAAGGGCGGCGGGGGTAGCTCTGTAACCACAACTAACTTCACCTACTACGGCAGATTCGCCTATCTATTTTGTAAGGGGCCGATAGCTGAACTAAGGAAGCTCTGGCTTAACGGAGAGGTTTTCTTTGACCCAGTTTTTCCGAATGTAAATCCAGGCGTGACGCGACAGACCTACCTCAGAGCCGGTAATTACTTTTTTCCGGCCTTATCAATGGTTGGCGACTCAGCCGAGCTGTACCTTCTCGATGGCAGTTTTTGGGGGGTAACTGGCCGGATGGCCAGCGCCTACGTGCGCGAGTTTGACAGCTCACTCAACCAATTTGTTGATCACGTAATTTTCCTGAACGAGCAGGGCCAAACGCTGGACATGCGCGCATTCAGTCGGGTCGATTTAATCAGATCCTTCACCTCAAACAACACCACTAACACCGACAGAATCCGGTTTTACGGGGGCTCTGACACTCAGTTACCCGACCCGATTATCCAGGCAAAGCACAACCAGGCAACCCCGGCCTACCGGGGTAGGTGTTATTGCGTCTTTGACCGAATCGACCTAAGCGATTACGGCAATAGACCGCCGAACGTTGCGGCCCTACTAAAGACCCAGACGTTTAGCCTAGGCGCAATAATCCGGCAGGTTTGCCAAGAAGCAGGGATACCCGACGCTTTTATCGACACGGGAGCCATAGGAAATATTTTCCCTAAAGGCATACTTATTGAGTCCCCTACCTCTGCTCGAAATATCCTCGAAAATTTGATGGTCGCCTACGATGTGGAGGCGATTGAGGCTAACGGTGTTCTGGTTTTCAGGCAGCGGACAACTACGCTGTCGGCGGCTTTTTTAGGAGGGTTTTTAGCTGTTTACGAGCTCGGGCAGGCTGTGCCCTCGGCTTACACGGAAACTGACCAGCAGGAGACAGAACTGCCCTACGAGGTTCGGATTAAATACCTCGACGATCAGCAGGATTACGCCACCAACAGCCAGCAGGCCCGGCGCGAGGCCAGTGCTAGCGACATTGCCCGTAGCTCAATCGAAAGCAATCTACCGATTGTGCTGAGCCCTAATGAGGCGCTGGATATTGCTCGACGGGTAATGCGCTTGAGTCTAACCCGCCGCAAAACCTACGAGTTTACGCTAGGGCCGCAGTTTGCCGTACTGACGCCCGGCGACGTTATCCAGGTAGACCTGCGAGGAACAGGCGGCGGGGTGATTGTCCAGATTACAAAAGTTGATATAGGTGCTAACTACGTTGTCAGAGTTTTCGCCACCCTGGTTTCTAACGATTTCCGCCCGATTCCCGCAGAGATAACCTACCAGCCCTTAAATCTGTTTACCGACGATATTGCGGCCAACTCACCAACGCCACCGCCACCGCCTGTAATTACGCCGCCGCCGCCGCCGCCACTACCACCTGGCTACATTGCGCCGCCCTCAGAGGCTTTGCAGCGGTTGCCCACCAGTCCAACGATAACGGCACCGCCTACACCCCGACCGCCACCACCGCCGCAATTTAACGAGCCGTTGCTGCGCTTGATTGATTCGCCCCTGTTTAGGGACGAAGGAGCTGAGATCGGCCTGTACCTGGTGGGGGGTGGCTCGTTTACTCGTGGTGCTGTCGCTCGGTATCGAAACACCACAGCCCAGGAAGTGCTCGAGGTGATTCAGCTCTCGCAGCAGGGGGTAATTGGTGCGGCAACAACAGTTTTAGGAGCCTGTTTTAACGCGGCGCTGCCGGATTTTGCCAACGTAGTCACAGTTCAAATCGCCTCAGGCGAGCTGAACAGTGTACAAACCACAGACTGGTTAAATTACGTCAACCTGGCAATCATTGGCGGCGAAATTGTTGCGTTTCAGACGGCGACCTTACTCTCGACTCGCACCTACCAACTCTCAGGGTTTCTGCGAGGTTTGTACAACACCGAGCCTTTTATCACGGGACACACTGCCACCGACGGCTTTGTTTTGCTCAATTCGGCAGTGGGCCGAATCACAGCACCGCTTGGCGTGCAGCAGACCTATCGGATTTACCAGAGCACGTTTTCAGCCGAGCTGCACAACAATCTGGCTGTGGCCACAAACACGGGCCAATCGTTGCGGCCCTACTCGCCGGTACAACTCAAGGGCCGCCGTTTAGAAAACGGCGACTTAGTATTGACCTGGCGGCGCCGATCGCGACAGGTAAACGAAGCGCTTTTGTCGCCAGACACGCCCCTAAACGAAACGAGCGAGCAGTACGAAATCCAGATCAATAACCGCACTGTTATCGTGAATTCGGCAATCTTTACCTATACCTCTGCCATGCGCATCGCGGACGGGCTCGGCCCTGCGGCGGCTGTATCAGTTAGACTGTGGCAGTTGAACGATCATATTGGCAAAGGTAACGTTTTGGAGACGACGATATGACCCAGACCTCAATTTTAAATTTAGATCTGTGGCAGCAAAATCAAAACCAATTCAGGGCACTGATTAATCAAAATTTTGAAATTTTAGAGTTCGCGGCAGCAGGAAAAATCCTCAGTCGGATTGCGACGCCCCCAACCAGCCCAGTAGAGGGAGACGCGCACATTTTATTAGCTAACGCTACGGGGGCTTGGGCCGGTCAGCCAGTCAATCAGATTGCCCTATTTCTGAATAACGCCTGGTTTTTTATTGAGCCGGTTGAAGGGTTGAAAGTTTGGGACGCTGTTATTAATAGATATATCGTTTACAACGGCACCCAGTGGGAGCAACTCAGGAGTGGAGCTGAACCCCAGACAGAACCTTACGATACAACTGCCGGTAGGGGTTTAATTGTCGGTGCGTTCGGTCTAGGTGCCCAGATCCTACAAACGCCACCAGGCAACGATTGCAACAACTGTAGGGTGACTGCGCACTATCGCGTGCTGGCGAACGTCGCCAACAAGCCCGCCACAGAGAATACAGGAACTCTAGTGCACTACGGCACCAATCCCTGGAGCCACCAACTATTCTTCTCAGAAAATCAAAATACTTTCTTTTTACGCCGCCTAAATGGAACCACGTGGCAGCCCTGGCTAAGAATTTTTCTCGGGCATATCACGGCGGCTGATATTCCTGACGGCTCAATAACAACAAACAAAATTGCCAATACTGCTGTAACAGACGTTAAAATCGCACCGAACACTATAAGTCTGTCAAGATTAGCGGGATCAGCAATAGCAGGAGCTTCTGGATTGTTTGAGTGGGGTTTTAATAGCAACGGCCAATTTATGCGCTTTCGCGACGGTACCTTGATGTGCTGGCACGTTCAGCAAACAGAAACGCTGATTATGAACCATGGGTCGGGAACGTTTGCAAACCCGTGGCACGCTTATGTTAATTGGACTTTTCCCATTGCATTCTCTGGTGCTTACGTGTTTAATGTGAACGCCTTTGTACCAACCAATTTTGCCTACGGCCCACGCAGTGCTCTTACTGTCGCAGGGCCATTGCGGAAAAACGCTTGGGCCGTGAACGATATTTGTGTCTACAAAATGTCTAGCGATCCTACAAATGAGTTTTTGTTTGTCGAATTATTCGCAATTGGGAGGTGGCAGTGAACTACACAGTTAGGCTAGGTTTTAGTGTTTTTTTTAATGGCCAAACGTTTAGAGGCGGGCAAACCGTTTTTATGCCGCTAGACCAGGCGCTTCGCTGGGCGTTTGCTTTGGATCCAACGCCTATTGGCCCTAACCCAGGTTGGTTGCCACCATCAGACAGCCGATCAGGATCTAACGCCAACGGCACTTGGCTACGCCTGCCAGGAGGGACGCAAATCTGCTGGCTTCGAGCAGCCAACACATTAACTACAAATGCTCCGAACGGCTCAGTTTTTAGAGCTAGTGCCACAAATTTGTGGACTTTTCCGGCACCTTTCGCGGCGCCGCCAATTGTTTTTGTTTCAAGTGAGGTTGATAGTGGGATTACGTGGGGTGCTCACTTTTTTTCGACTACCTCATCCTTTACGCAGATCCATATTATTGGCGCAACCTCGGGATCTGTAGCAGTGCCCCTTAGTGTCGCTTTTGGTAATTTCACATGATCGTCGTTCCCAACCCTCAGGTCTCTGACAGTCCCAAGCCCCGCCTGTGGGCACTTTCCTCTGATAAAATCACCTTGGCTCAGGGTGAAGCGGCATTGACATACAACTTTGAGAAACTGCCACCTGGCCGTAACGTCGTTATTGACAATTTAATTGTCTATAGAGAGAGTGATCGCACTCTAAAAATCTACGTGCTGCTGCCTATTGGTGTTGAGGCCAGCGAGGCAGAACGTTTCCCTAAACCAATCACGGTCAGCAGTGCCGGCAGAGTTTTACTGCCAGGGCAAGAACCTGCTGATGCAAGCGCCCCCCCAGAAGCACCTGAGGTGCCCTGGACGCTGCCCGAGCTGGTTATCTCGCCCGACCCTGTCGGGTTTAGAAACGCCATGCTCACAAGGCCCGCGCTGCTGCCTATCTATGTGGGTATTAACAATGCCGCCGACGAAAACCCCAGGCTCTCGCACAGGTTCATGATTTTCCTGAGCTCCTTGCAAAACCAGCCCTGGCTGGTAGACGCTACCCAGGCCGCTCTCAACGCCGTGGTGGCGATCTATCCTCTTGGCGCGACCCAACAGGAACAAATGGCGGCAGCGTTTGCTGAGTTTGGGTTAGATCTGAGCCTATAAGTGGCACTAAAACTGGCACCTCAGAGTAAGCGCTAGCGCTAAAACCAGGCGTATCAAAGGCTAAGTGAATTGTGACAACAGACTTAAAATCTGTTGTCCTTTTCGGGCGTGCGGGTTCGAGTCCCGCCACTTGCATTGATATATAAGGGTTTGAGCTCTTTTGTATCAGCGGCGCATCTTGCGAAAGTGGCACCTGGAGGGCTAAATAGTGGCAGTTTCGGGGTCTAAAAGTGGCACTAAAACTGGCACCTCTGTGCACCGTCTAGAGAGCGAGTTGCAGCGCTGCAACGAAAAGCTGAGGGCCTTTCGACCAGTGGTCAAAATTTTCGAGAAACAAGGGCGCTGGTGGCTCGACGCTCGACTGCCTCCCAGGGGTCAGTACGACAGGCTCGAAAGTCGAAAGCGGACACGCTGGTCTACTGAACGGCTGGCGACGCTTCAGACCCTGAAAGAGGTTTTTGACCTCGCTCGCCGCGTACAGGCTGAGCTGATTGAGTACCGCTTTGATTGGACTCAGTGGGGCGTACCGGTTGAGGACGAGGAAACTAGGACAGTGCAGCGCTGGCTCGAACTGTTCGAGGATCACTACCGCCAAACCACAGCCATCAAAGATCGGAGCTGGCATAACGATTACTTCCTCAGCTTCCGCAAGCTGCCCCCAGACGAAATAATGACCATGGATTTACTAGAAGCCGCCATCAAAACCACGCCAGCTAACACCAAAGTGCGGCGGCGTGTCTGCATGGCTTATGCGGCGCTGGCAAAGTTTGCCGGTTGGCCGCGTGATTTTGCCGAGTTTCGGGGCAATTACAGCAGCACGGCTGTACAGCCGCGTGAGCTGCCCAGTGACCACGAAATCATTGCGCTGCGTGATTCAATCCAAAAACCCACCTGGCAGTGGGTGATTGGAATGATCGCAACTTATGGCTTGCGGCCCCACGAATTAATTGGCCTCGAATTTGAGGCTAGTCTTGTACGTGTTGGTACCAAAACAAAAACGGGGGCACGGCTGGCGTACCCCTTGTATCCCGAGTGGGTGGAAGAGTGGCAACTGAGGGCTGGTCAGGCCCCACCGAAATATTCACCTTACAACCTGGCTAGGTGGTTCAATCGGAATAAAATCCGGCCAAACTCAGACGCAAACCGCTTTATGACGGCCTACGACCTGCGCCACTGCTACGCCCGCCGCTGTGTCGATTTTGGTTGGTCTCCAGATCATGCGGCGGTGGCCATGGGACACAGCCTACAGGTGCATCTACGGGTGTACCGGGCCTGGATTGGCGAAGAATCCTACCGCCGCAGTTATGTAGCTCTTATCAATCGGGCCGACCGACCGGAGCCGCCATCTATCGCGAGAGGATAGCTCTATCGCACAAGTGATCGATAGAAAAGATATTGACCAAGCTATTGAGCAGGAATTGATTAAGCGGCGTTAATTAAAATCAATTAACGCCCTGCGGTACATCTGCCGCTCTAGCAACTGCCGTAACTCGGTGTCGCCCCTGGGCATCAAACACCACTCGATCAACACACTGCCTCGGCTACCGACATAGCCGTGACCGCGCAGCTTCCTAAGCCACAGCGTCAAATGACTTGGTGTAATATTAAGCTGTTTAGCAATCTTCGATAAGTTGCTCTCGTTCTTCAGTGTGTCGACAATACGCAAAATCAGACGCGCCGTTGCAGGGCGGCACTCTTTTAAGACTATTTCACTCATATTGCTGCCTGTAGTGAATGGCTTAAAGTTTTGTTTAGATGGAATCAGATGCTGCAAGCCACAGCGACAAAGCAAATCAACACCATGCTCAGTTAGTCGCCACTGTGAGTAGCCGTCGCTGACCACAAAGCCACGCACGCGCAGCTCGCGTAACTGGCGCTCAGTCTCTAAAAGTTCTCTGCCAACGCAGAGGGATATTTTTTCGCTTGTCCTGCGAACCGACACGGCCAGCAATAGCTCGCCCAATTGTTTGCGCTGCAATCGTTTCGTTAGTATTTTCATGTCTTAATTTGTAAATTTGCTACTGTCCAAAACGCGATACAGGCCAAGCGCTCTATGTAGGCGACATACGCTTACGGCGCGAGCCCTGCCTTGCTGAGCCGGTCAACGATTAGCCACGTACAAACCCTCTATAAAAAGCTCTAAACGCGTGTATAAGTCATCACTTACATAGCCTGTGGCATTCACCGGCAAACCTTCGCGATCCAGCTCGCCGCTGACAAAATCCCAATTCATGCCCAGGTCTTTGCAGTACAAGTTAATTAGCTCGCGAGCTCTGGCAGGCCAGTCGGCTTTAGTTGTCGGTTTGCTAGTTTTGGCTGGTGCAGACTTTTTAGTGCTTTCGCCGTCATCATCTTCATCTGCAACAACCGAGAGCAGGGCGCAGACCGTATAGCGCCGAGCGTAGGTAATCTCCGAGCCGCGTTGCTGAGGGTTAAAGGTATTACTCAGCGGGTAATCCTCACACTCTAGAAATTCGCCAGACTCGTGCCACAAGCGAGTTGTAAGTCGGTCGCGTAGGGGCACATGGACGATGTGCAGGCCGTTGGCCGTGAGGGTGTGTTGCACGGCATTTAGCACTGCATCCAAGCTGGCGTACCTGCCTTTGGTAAACGGGTTTTGTTTGTCTTTGCGGATAGGTTGAAAATTTGCCTTGGCCTTGCTCAAGGCTTTAAGTAGTTCCTGCACTTCTAATCTCCTTTGTCGGTAAATGGATAGCCTTGCCTTGCCTAGCCGCGCCAGGCTTTGCCCAGCCGAGCCGTGCCTTGCCGTGAGGGTGAACCTTTTTACGTCATGCTCAGGACGCTCACCAAAAATCTGTTTGTTATTTTTGGTAGCCTTGCCTTGCCTCTAAAATTTGCGGCTGATAGCGCTGCTGTCGGGAACCCGTAAAGGTTGACGAATTGCCTTCATAAAAGATTTCTGTTCTTTTGAATGCAAATATTCGCATTCTTCTGGCGTAATTGCCTTTAGCAAATACTGATAACTTTCGACTAATTTCGCCGCAGCATTACAGCCGTGGCGCCGACAGGCATAAGGGGGCTGCTGCCGTATACGGTTGGTTGCCTCGAGATAATCCACTTGACCGCTACGAGCCCCCATTAGTAAAAGCGGATCAATCACCTTTCCGGTGTCGTGACAGCAGAAACAGCGCCAGGTGGCGGCCACCTTCTCAGTGCGGTGCTGATATTCCTCAATCGGCGGCATAGAACCGCTCCAAAGCCTCGGGGTCGTGCTCGCCTAACCAGTAGGCAATTTCCAGGAAGCGCTCATCACCGTCGTATTGCCTCAGCAAGGCCGTTCCGTCACCGCCAGTCATGTGATACTCGGTCTGGACGCTCCAAGGTGCCTTAACGGGCGCGTCAGTGGCCGCTGGTGAAATAATCTCGCTCGCCCTGGCTGCAATTGCTGCGAAGTTCTCACTTCTCACGGCGTTCTGCAGGTAGGTAAGCGCGTTAGCGCGGCTGTGGGGCTTCTCGAGACCCTTCAGGTAGCAGCTGACGGCCTCAAGCAGCGGTTCTGTCCAGGCGTTGTACCGTTGCGCACCCGTCCAGTGTTCCCATAGGTCGGTTGGTAGGGCCACAGGTGGCGGGAAGCTGCCGCGTAAGTGTTCTGCTGCGTAACGTGTCCACTGGCTGCGGTTTTGAAAATTGTCCATAAGCGAAACTGCCTTATTTTTGTGTTCTGCTTCTGTCTCTGAATCTGTTTCTGTTTCTGTATCTGTATCTGGGTGGCGTGACATCACGCTTTCGTCACGCAATGTCACGCGTGACACCTCGGGCGTTAATTCCTTCTGTTTCTCTCGCTGCTTACGTTTACGGTGTCTTGTGTTTTCGGGCAAATCGCTGGGCTTGGTGTACTGGCGTGCTTCCCAGTTGGTTATCTGGAAACCGCCCTCAACGGGCGTAATCATGTCCTTTTGCCGCAGCTTGTCAAGGAAAAACTGGTAATCCTGCACGCACTCAAAACCGCAGTAGTCGGCAATGTCGGCGGCATCCTCGCCCAAGACGTAGCCACGCTTTTGGCTTTCGCTGGCAAGGCAGAGCAAGACTACCCAGGCCCACTTGTGTTCGGTGCTAAACCGGCGCAGTTTTCGATCATTGGGCAGGTCGTGATAGAGCCTAAACCACTTCACTACTATTCCTCCTCTATCTCTTCAATTTCCCCACCTCTATAACGGGCGGCCTGATCACAAAGGTTGTGCCAATCCGAAACCGCGTGCTCAGCAATTCGGGCGACGTGTCTTAGGGTTTCGTCGTCCGTTTCTTCGCTGTATTCAATGACGCGCTGAATTTCTTGCAGGGCAGCAATCAAGACGTCTTTAACCGCCAAATTACCTAAAACCATTACAAAACTCCTTTAATTCCGAGGCGTTCAAATTCGTAAATCGGTACACGTATGCGCCGCACTAAAACCTCTTTTTTGCGGTAAGCAAGGCTGCTATATTCTCGCCGTAGGCGGCTCAGGTGCTCACGCAGCACCCAAAACCAGAGCAAATAAACATCGCAGTGTTGGGGCCGGTAGTAAATCAGCAAATCGGCAGGACAGGTATAGGCCCAGGCCAGTAGTGAGTTGCCGGCACTATCGTCCTCATTGGTGTCGATATAGGCCCAGGCGCTACGTCCAGGCTGCGTGTCTGTCACAACAAAGGCGCTCAGGTCTGCACCCATGCGTGTTGTGATAATTTTGTGAATCCCCGTTTGCTGCTGGGTGTCGCTAGCCGTTCTCACCTGGCTGTACTGACAGGCCAGAAACATATCGAGGCGGCGCTGATCGCGAGAGGGCATCTCGCTGGGGAATAGCCAGGTCATGAGCCTATCCCCATCGATGCCTGAATAAGCTCAGGAAACAGTGAAGCTTGATCGACACTTGGCTTAAGCTTCTTAGGCTCTGGCAGCTTGAAGCCTCTCGCCTTATTCAGTTGGTCGGCAGTGACGGGGCATAAATCCCATGTGTCGGCGGCCAGCTCCATACCCGCAACCGTGGTTAAGGGCAACAACATACCGACGCTGGTTTTCATGGCAATTTCAACAAACCGATGGCGGCCTTTGATTTTTGCTATGTCTACGTACTTGCGCAGCCGCACCTTATCAAAGACATACAGGCCATCGAAATCGCCAATGCCATACAGCCAACTGTTGTCGATCCGGTAGATGCCCGATGGGTAGTATCTTTTGTCGGTAGTGCGGCGTTCCTCGGTTTCAATGAACAGGTTGCCGGTCTTACGGAAGTTGCGATCCAGCTTTATCTCTAGGCCAAAGTAGTTCTCACCTACTTGGATTTGCAGATACTCGCTATCACACGGCTTAATCCGTGTGCCCCTGTGTACCTCAAGCCACTCGTACACGTACTGCTCGAATTGCAGGCCATCGACAAGGTGCTTGTTAAACTCATCACTGAAGAAGCCGCTCATCGTATTCCTCCATAGGCGCATCGCTAATGCGCTGACCAGCTTTTTTGAAGAAATCCTCATCTTTCTCAAACCACCAGCAGCGGCGTAGCATCGCCTTGGCTGCTACTGCCGTGGTGCCTGAGCCGCTGAAAGGGTCAACTACCAGATCGCCAGGGTCGCTGTAGGCATCCATCAGATAGCGCCACAAATCGAGTGGTTTCTGGGTGTCATGCCAGCCAAGGCGCTCATTACCCGAACACTGCTCAAATTGCAAAACGTTACTGGGCTGGTTGCCGCCGTGGTAGGTGTTGCAGAGGCGGTCGTAGTTAAAGCACGGTGTATCACCTGGCTTGTGAAACACCAGCACGTTTTCAAACACCTCACGAAATCCGTTGGTGTTTAGCCGTGGTGGCGCTGAACGCTTAGCCCAGATACAGTGCTGAGTCAGTACCAGCCCGTTTGCTTCGGCTGCTTCGATAGCCGCAACCAGTATGTGAACGGTGCAGGTAAACACCAATGAGCCACCTGGCCGTAACTTAGGCGCAACCGCCTCTATCCAGTAGGCAGGCTCTAGGGTGTCATCAAAGTTCTTGTCTACTTTGGTTTGCTTGCTACCGCGCTTTGTGATGCCGCCATCGCTCACTAAATAAGGCGGGTCGGTAAGCACCAGGTCGATTGATTCCGCCTTTAGACCGGCCAACCCCTTACGGCAATCACACAGCACACCCACGGGTGAAAACAGGTTAGAGAATCTGAGGCGGTTCATCCGCTCTCTGTCGCGATCACCTTTGTTTTGCTCGTAGCGCTGATAACGTGCCTTGTTCTCTGTCAGGGGTGATTGCACCGCCAAAAAGGCTTCATTGATGCGCTTTTCTGAAGGGTTTTTCATATCCTTCAGGTTTTCAATGAACTGCTCTTGTGGGTAAACAGTGAGCTGCTCGGTTGGCTTGCCCGTGTCATCGAACTGCCATATCAGTTCAATTTCTTCAAGCGCTTCATATAGCTCGGTTGCTTTAGCCACAAACCGACTCAGATCGGACGTAACTCGTTCTTCAGTTATGGCCTTGCGCTTATAGACCTCGGGCGGGAATACAGGCTGCAACCATTCAGGTATCTCGCAAATAGACCCCAGCGCCTTAGCCGCTGTGTTGAGCTGGCTAACGGTAAGGGACTTATCGAGCATTTCCTGCACCAGCCAAAGCCAGTCAGCTTGTGGGGCGGCGTGTATTTCTGCGAGGTGGCGAGTGCGATCGCTCTCTGTGTCGTAGAGGGTGGGTAGCAAAGTGGCCATATGGCCACTTTGCTCAAGGTAATTGAGTACAGCTCCACAAGCACCTAGGCGTTTCGCGTCTGTCTTTGCTGCTTCACCCGTCTTACCAGTAAGCGACTGAACCAAAGCGGTGCGAGATAGACCCTTTTTGCTATCTTTCTGCGAGTTCTCAAACACATACAGACAGCGGCTAAACCAGGCAAAGGGTTCATTCAGGTTGTCGGATGCCATTCGTAGGGTTGCTTCGGCATCATCCATTTTCTCTATGCAGCAGAGCACGGTATCTAAGCCCGCTGCGATCGCCGCCTTTTGGCGTGTGTGCCCACCCACGATCTGATAGGTGTCGCCAACCGGGCGAACCAGCAAAGGCTTATCAGGCCGAAAGCCCTCTACCTTCTGGCAGCCAGTTTGGGGAATGGCTTAAGGTTGAGTTTGAGTGGAGTGCCCACCCACGATCTGATAGGTGTCGCCAACCGGGCGAACCAGTAAAGGCTTATCAGGTCGAAAGCCCTCTACCTTCATTGATTCGATATAGCTTTCCAGTAACACCGACTCACGGCGGCGCGGGTTGTCTGGGTTCGGCTGTAGCAAGCGTGGATCTATCCACTGCATCTGTACTTGCTTGCCTACTTTCTGACGCTCCAGAGTAAATATGTTGAGCTGGTCGCTCACGGTTCAACTCCTAATTTCAGAAATTCGGTTTTCGGGTGGCAAAATTCGGTTTTTCAGGTTTTCATTTAGCAGTGCGAGCTGTTCACGCTTGCGGCAGGTAGGCCCAATACCCGCAGCGGCGTGTGCTTTATTCCGCAACTTGCGACGGCAACGGCGGCAGCGTGTCATTGTGGGTACACCTTCAGCCGCTTGATTTCTACCGTGGTGCGCAACTGGTAAGGCTGAACCACCACAAAGCAGTATTTTTTGCCGCCCCTAAGGGTAAAAATTTGACCCAGAGTCAAACATTTAATGCCAGTTCGATTAAAGCTGGAGTCCAGCAAGACCGGCATATCTGGTCTGTATTGCTCAGCCTTCACTGTTGGCCTCCTTGTTATCTGGGATAAAAAGCAATTCAACCGGACGCAGGTAGCAGTTCATACCTTCGGAGGTTATTTGGACGGTAGCAAACCACTTAATATCGAACAGGCTGAACTCAAACGCACAGTTAATTTTCACTGTGTTGCTCCAACGCTTTTTTGTATGAAAGGGCAACTGACCGCCACTCAGCGGAATCGACTGTGTGGCCCTTGCGCTCTGCTGCTCGCGCTAATTCTTCACAGCGCACTGAGCGCTCCTTGAGGATTTCAATCAGCAAGGCATTTAAGCTCATTTTGCACCTGTGAAGTGTTTAGGTAGCTGCAAACCATAACCCTATGAAGTTCGGACATTGACGTTTTGCGGATAGCGGCCAAAAACCGCAGCTTATCGTCGTGCTCCTGCGGAAGAATTACGGTGCGGAAGACCATATCTCCCTTGACCTGTTTAGTAGTCATTTGTCTAATTTTATGGACACTCGAAGTATATGCGCTGTTAAGTTGATAAGTCAACTGTCTAACAAAATAGTCACAAAGTTGTGTATGCTCTAGACAGTTGAGCAGTTAGGTTAACAGCGGGAAGGCTATGAAAGTCTCACGGTTTCTGCAAGCGCTTGAAAAAATTGAGCGTAGTTACGGCAGTGAGCGAGCAGCTGCAAAGGCGCTTGGTGTCTCTCACGGCGCTTTTAATAACTGGAAGCAGGGCCGATCTAATCCCAGTGTCGACAGTTTGGAATCGGTTGCTAAGCTGGCGGGCTTTCAGCCCAGCGAATTCCTCGACGATGGCACCTGCATTGGTCGAGCAGCAGCCAACGAGTGGGTTCAAAAATGCGAGGACATTGTTCAACTCCTAGAGCACCAACAACAAATTACTGTTAAGCTCCAGAAGTTGACTTGCTCTTACAATTCCAAAAGGCTTACTGCATGAGTCGTGTCACCCTTTGCAAGATCGCAGCAATTGCTGGCTTGGTAATTGCTGCAATCTTTACCTACGCTAATCTTTTCGGCCTAACCCGCAACCCATTCCCAGAACTTGAACGGGAAAGGCTAGACGCTGAGCAGCGGCAGCGCGACATTCAAGAGGCTCTTGATAGGGTGCGGCAGACGCAGCCGTAGGTGTGAGCTACCATCAAAAGGTACTTGCTGGGGCTGCAATGCGGTGTTGCTAAAGCTCTTGCTATTCCTAGC